>JGI996J12353_1000180_pt1 | contig 18126 bp, 14 predicted proteins | sample IntmicLarv5ML5BL_FD_12353 | JGI IMG/M metagenome (IMG submission 12353) | reverse complement strand
CGGCGTTATTTTCGAAATGAGCCGCACAATCTCCCGCCGTAGAGGAGTCAATATAATTATAAATGAAGAGAATAAAGATGAAGATAATAGTACTGGTCCAATTGAGCTAAGTGGCGAAGAGCCACATGAATAATTAATGTGACTTTGATTCCTCCCAAGCTCTCAAAGGGGAGGCATTTTGTAAATGTGTTTGAACCCTGTTGATCGTGAGATTAGCAGGGTTTTTTTGTAAAGAATACCCTGCGATATTGTCTTGTAGGCACAAAAAAAGCCGATTTGCATTATGCAAACCGGCTTGTGTTTTTGTTATGGAAGTTTTTTATTCCTCTTTTCTTCTATATACGTTGTATAGCGAGTATACTGCTGCTCCGATTAGTAGTAGCAGGATAATGAAAGAACTGTATGCGCTGATGTTTGCCATTGCAACGTATGTTTCCGGGTAGTGCTCAAAGACTATCTTGTTTTCTCCGGCAGGGACAATCATTCCGCGCAAAGTCCAGTTTGTGCGGAAGTGTGGTGCTGGTTCGCCGTTGACAGTCACTCTCCATCCCGGTTGATAATATATTTCTGAGAAGACCGCTAACTGGTCGACAGTTGAATTAGATGTGTATGTCAGTCTGTTTGGTCTGTAGCTGTCCAATGTAATTGTAGCCGTGCTGTCAGCTCTTGGGATAAATCCTTCCATCTGGTCGGCAAAGCGTTTGTCGATTACAGCGGTTACTATTGGGTTTATCTCGTCTAAAGCAGCAATTTCAGCATCCGCATTTTCGACAATCCTTATATCAGACACAAACCATGCGTTGCCAAAAGCAAATGGATTTCCCAACGGAGGTTGCTCAGGATGATAAACAATATAGCGCATATTTAGCATATTCAACGACGGACAAAGAGCTAATGCCGCGTAAATGTCATCTATTGTTTCTGCCGTTTGAAACGTTTGAATTATGTATGAATGTTCATTGCCTAAGCGGTGCTCGATTAGTTCCTGATAGCGACCTAACTTAACGGCATGATATCCTCCGATTGATTTGTGGAAATAGGAGGTTGTGGTTTCCTGAAATGGATTGTTGAGATTGAGAACACGGAATGACGGGTCTGTGTCATTTAGTATTTCCTTGTCGGCAACTGTTTCGCGATACGTCTCGTGTACTTTCTGAGTGGAGAAGTGCGATTCGTTGAGATAACGCTTATCGACTGCCCATAAATCAATCAAGATTAGAAGTGCAATACCTGCGGAAACGAATGTCGCAGTACGCGCCTTGTCTTTCGCCTTCATGTACCAGAAAAGAAGTCCCGCACCAAGTAAGATGAATATCAAAGAGCGCAAAGCATCTGCCGACGCCAATGACGCACGATCCAGAATAAGGGCATTATAATACCAATCAGGGAATTGATAATTAGCATCAAGGCTCGATTGAAAACTAAAGAATAATGTCGGTACGAGCCATGTAATAAGTGATAATCCTCCGGTGATAGACAGTGCTGCTATAAATCCGTTCTTGAGTTGTTTCTCCTCAACTTCGCCTTGGAATATTTCTTTTAACCCCCACATTGCTATTATAGGAGCAACGAGTCCCGGTATGACTAACGCCATTTCGACGGTACGGAATTTATTGTACATCGGTAGATAGTGGAACATAATGTCGTTAAACCAATCTAGATGTCTGCCGAAAGCAAGAAAGGTGAGGAGTGTTGCCCCTGCGAACATCCACCATTTGTAAGAGCTACGGACAACGAACATTCCTAAGATGAAAAGGAAACAGACAAGCGCGCCAAAGTAAACAGGCCCTGAAGTGAACATCTTGTCGCCCCAGTATGTTGCTGTCTGTATTTCTCTTCCTACCTGCTGACCATTAGCTCTCATTGCTTTGTGTAATTCTGAGTCTGGTCCGACAGAACCTCCCGAAGACCCTCCGAATATGTTAGGTATAAGGACGGTGAGAAGCTCGCTCTTTTCGTAGCTCCATTCAAAGGCATAACCTTTCTCAAGTCCTGAAGAGATTCTTTCGCCATCTGCTGTGGTTGTAGTAAGTTCCGTAGCACCACGAGTTGAGGTCTGGCTCAGCTCCCAGTTGGCGTACATGTGTTTCGCATTAGGAAGCACCGCCAAGATAACAGCCGCAGCCATAATAGCTGAAACTTTAAGTAATTCCGGAAGAGCTTTCTCCCTGAACTTCTCAACAACGAAGCCAATATAAATAGGCAGGCACAACAGAACCAAATAATAGGTTATCTGCGCGTGACCATTAGAAATAGAGAATGCGACTCCGAGTAGGAATAAAACTCCTCCCCAAAGGTGTTTACGTTTGAAAAGTAAAGCCATCCCTGCAAGAGTGACAGGCATATAAGCAATTACGTATGCCTTAACGATATGTCCTGCCTGAATGATTATAATGTTATACGATGCGAAGGCAAAGGCAATAGCTCCCGCAATGGCAAGCCACCAATTTACCCCCATCACACACATCAACAGATAGAAACAAACAAGTCCGATAAAAAGCATACTCGCACCTGTGTAGTCTAAGGCTTTCATCGGATGCTCTATCGTTTCAACCCCAGGCAGGTTAGGAGCAGGGCTGCCATATACTGCAACGTGAGGCATTCCGCCGAACATAGCGTCAGACCATACGCTGAATTCGCCGGGCTCGGCAGTATCGGCGTATTGTTGCATCTGACTTCCTCCCATTCCGACAGCCTTGATATTATCTAACTGTACAATTGTTTTTCCTTCAAATATGGCAGGGGCAAAGAATACAATAGACAATACTAAAAAGATTGCAATTGCTACTGCGTGTTTACCCCAGTTCTTAATTAAATGTTGCATATAATATAAATTGTTGTTATAGTTATCTTAATTTCTTTTCCTGAACCATTTGGCAAAATAGAAGCGTATGGCGAACCAGATATGTAGCAAAGCCGTGCTAATTCGTCCGTAATACCTGTTCATGATATTGTAGCGTTCCTTCAAAGACGCCTTATGATTCTGGGTAGTCATGCCTTCATCCAGAAAGTTTGATATGATAAGGCGAGAGTTGTGTATGCTTTTCGCCTGCTTCAAGCATTTTATACACCAGTCAAAGTCAGCAGAGAAGCGATACTGCAAATCATATTCGACAGCAATATTCCGCTTGGCGAAGAAAGACTGATGACAAACCAGCATACCCATCCTGAAACTCTTCCATGTTAATCTGCTTGGAGTCTTCAGCCGACGTTGCCCAAGCGAGAGACCTTCTGCGCTGACAATCTCGGTTTCTCCATAGATAATATCAGGCAAAGCTTTTCTTTTCGAGATTTTACCGACAATCTGTTGAAGAGTATCGTTTGTATGAAACGTATCTCCGGCATTAAGGAACAGAACATAATCGCCTGTAGCCTTCCGAAGTCCTTTATTCATGGCATCATACAATCCGCTATCCGGTTCACTTATCCAAGAAGCAACCCCTGTTTCATACTGTTTGATAATATCAATAGTGCCATCCTTAGACCCCCCATCAATAATAATATACTCAACACCAAAATACGACTGACAAAGCACACTAAGCACAGTACGCTCAAGCCATTGCTCAGCATTATAAGTAACCGTTATGATTGAAAATGTTGGATGCATTTATTTGTTTTCTAAGAGTGAAGTGTATAAATCAATATACTGCTTAGCTACAATATCCTCTGTATAATTCTCTTTGACTTTTTTTACACAAGCGTCTGATAGAGCATCTTTGTCGGGGTGATTTAATGCCCATTCAATGCCGTTAGCCAGATCTTGTGCATCCTTATATTCTGCGAGATATCCGTTCACTTTATGATTGATTATATCTGTTTGTCCACTGTTGTTAAAACTTACAGCAGGGCATCCACAAGCCATTGCCTCAATAATTGTCTGACCGAATGTTTCATAAAGAGATGATACAATAACGACATCTGTTGCCTGATAAATCAGGACTATTTTCTCAATATCATTTATTGGACCTAAATATCTTGTTGGGATTTGTATTTCCTTCAGAAAAGACAAATCGTTTTTTATTTGTCCGAATAGTACTAAAATAACGTTTTCCTTGTCTTCTATATGTTCTAATGCCTTACTTAAGTAGTCAGGCCCTTTTACTGGGTCATCTAGCCTTGCAGCACCAATGGTTATAATTTTCTTGTCTAAGGGGAGGCTTAAAACATTCCTTGCATATATCTTGTCTCCCTGTTTAAAGGTTGAAAGGTCGATTAGATTCGGTATGACTTCACATGATAAACCATTTGTTAATGGGCTTCTTTGCACTTGCCTTTTTAGCCATGAGCTGACAGTTACTATATTAATGCTAGAGTCTTTTATAAAGGACTTTCTACTCCATGTAAGAGTGGATAACTTTTGATGCTTTTTTGTTGTAGATAGATACCATTCGGAATCGGCTTCTTCGAAGAAAGGACAGTCAAGAGCATTATGATATATTGAAGTACACATCCATAAATCGTGCATTGTCCAGATGATGGGTTTGTTTAATGTCGTCAGCTTCTTAATATCAGATAGAGAAAGAAATCCTTGATTTATCCAGTGTAGATGGATAATGTCAGCATCTTGTACCAAAGGATGCTTGCTGATATCCGTTCCTGTATTTGCTATTGAGATTTTGAATAATCTTTTTCTGTCAAACCCTGTTGCAATAAAGATGATTAGTCGCTCCCATAGAAATCGAAGAAGATTTATTTTATGCTTAAACCATGATGTATTGACTGTATGAACATTTGAATCGTCACTCCATTTATCACGAACCAACATCCTTGCCTCAACACCATTTTTGTTTAAGGCCTTCATTAAGCGGTTAGCTGCAATTGCAGCACCACCTGTTTGTTCTGATGTATTGAGGAGTAAGATTTTCATACTATTTCTGTATAGACTTCATTCTTTTATATAAGTCATGTACCCAAGTATATTTAAGATGTTTGGCTAAGAAACCACCGTTTATCTTATCTTGAAACTTACGTTGTTGCTTCAAAATGTTTTTATCAAAACCACTAAATGGTTCAAATGCTATCTTTTGGTCTGCCATATCAAGTTCAGGCTTAGCCCACCAGGCTTTGTCATTATCTCCGCAATGCTCTCCACTTCCATCAAAACCCCAGTTCTGCGATTTAGAGATTGTGGGAAATACCGATGTCATATTATTTTGAAACATGTGATAATATACTCGTAAATCGTCTGCAACAATTGTTTTATTAGAATCAGATTTTAATATCCCTTTTATATAAAAGCCGATAGAGCAGAAACTCTTAAGTAGACCATTCTTCTTCAATTCAGTATATCGGTCAAAATAATCATGATTTACAGAAAGCCACCTATCCTTCCATGTCGCAACTCCCCAAGGAGAATTACATGGATAGAAGAATGTATCCTTTTTATAATCAGCAGGCATTTCGAAAGGCAACTTAAATGCACAAATGGAAAAGACGCTTTTCTCATCCTTGTAGAACTCCAATCCATCATTCATATATTGAAGAAAGTTTGGGGAGACGACTATGTCATCTTCCAGAAGGATAAAAGAATCATATTTTGATAGTACATTATCTATCCCATTTATTAAGGATTGATGTGCTCCCATATTTTGTTCACGAAGAAGTGGCTCAACGTGATTAAATCCTACTATTTCCTGTATATAATCCCTAACTGTCTGTATGGTTTGGATATCAGCCTCTTTGTATGCAGCATCAGATATTATTATGAGATCACTTCTGCTTGCAATTGGGTTTTCCAGTAGAGCATTTATACAGCGTCGTAAATGGTCTAAACGATCGTAAACAGTAATTACTATGGGTGCATATTGTTTCATAAAACTTCAACAAAAGACATACATTTTTTGCTCCTTTCTTTTATTCTTTTTGCAGGAATACCTGCATAAATGCCCCACTCATCTAATGTCTTATTTACCAAACTCATTGCTCCAACAACGCTTCCTTGTTTTATTATAAGATTAGGTAATACTACAGAGGATGCTCCTATTTGAGTAAACTCTTCTAAGATAACAGGACCTCCTATTAGATTTGTTAATTCCTCAGGGAACATTGGACCAATGAGAAATTTCCCACTGAAATCATCTATCATAGTATATATTACAGAGTGTGCAGATATGCCGGAATAATTTTTTATATAAATCCTCCGATTACCATATAAAGCGACATAGGCTGAGATATGGACATAGTTTTCAATAGTGATCCTTCCAGAGAGAATGCAAAAATCGTCAATTCTAACATTGTTCCCAATACACATCTCTGATGGGTTGTAGAACGAGGCATGTCGGCTAATGAGAACATTTTTGCCTACTTTATTAAAACCTATCGCATTAATCTCGTCTATAGAAAGGAATGAAGTTTTCATAGGATTACATTTATTATTTTTTTAATGTCTTCGTTTGTTAAATCGTGGTGCAAAGGAAGGCATATAACTTGTGATGCCGTATTATTCGCATTAGGAAGATTCTCTGTTTTTGAAGATTCTAATCCTTTGTATGCTGAGAATTCAGAAATTAGAGGATAGAAATACCTTCTTCCATATACACCATTTGATTTCATCTTTTCATACAGCGCATCACGACTCATTCCATATCTTTCTTCATCTACAAAAATAGGGAAGTATGAATAGTTGTGTTGAACACCTGAGACTTCCTCTAGAAAGCTAATGCCAGATATAGACCTCAGTTCCTCTCTGTACTGTTCAGATATTTTTCGTCTTGTATTGATTGCAGTATCCACATGTTTTAGTTCGAGTAGCCCGTAAGCTGCTCTTACTTCATCCATTTTGCCATTAATACCAGGGGCAACGACCGTGGTTTCATCAGCAAATCCGAAGTTTTTAAGGTAGTCTATCCTTTGTTTTGTTTCCGCATCCTTACAGATAAGAGCTCCACCTTCGATTGTGTTGTATGTCTTTGTTGCATGAAAACTAAGAGTGCTCATATCTCCTGCCTTTAGGATACTTTCTCCATTCTTCTTTACTCCAAAAGCATGTGCAGCGTCATATATGACTTTTAACCCATATTTGTCTGCGATTGCTTGTATCTTCTCTGTATCACAAGGAGTGCCATATACGTGTACAGGCATAATTGCTGTGGTACGAGGTGTTATTGCCGCTTCTATTTTAGCAGGGTCGATATTGCATGTTCTTGGATCAATGTCTACAAACACCGGTTTAATGCCATTCCACCATAGTGAATGCGTTGTTGCGACAAAGCTATATGGTGTTGTAATAACTTCCCCTGTTATGCGTAATGCCTGTAATGCCGTTATTAAGGGTAATGTACCATTTGTAAATAAACTTAGATATTCAACGCCAAGGTATTCGCTAAGAGCCTTTTCTAGTTCTTGGTGATAATGCCCATTATTCGTTAGCCACTTTCTCTCCCAAATATCTTCCAAATATGGAATGAATTCCTCCAAAGGAGGTATAAGTGGCGATGTTACTGTTATATCTTTTCCCATTTCAGTATAAATTTCTTAGAAATGATTCTGTGATTTCTGTATATCCTTTTTATCTCTTTTTGAATAATAACTCGACGCATTCTCTAAAGATTATGGATTTACTAAACCAAAGGATTAGAGAGTATAAACTAGCTGACAATAATATTTTAGAGATAAGTAGCATTATCAAATTATTTATGTTGAGCGTTAATAACCAGACTATTGTAAAGACTGCTAGGGTTATTACTATGTATGGCAATATATCCTTAATAAGTTCTGATATCCGAATACCTATTATTTTATTTACATGATAGTGCCAGTATAAAAGGCTGATATAATACGTAGTGACATATGCTATTACCATTACTAAAAGTCCGTGTTGCGCCAATGCTAGCAAAACCGCGATCTGGAGTCCCCCTTGTATTATATTACCTTTGAGATAAATGTCGGATTTACTATGAGAGATTAACAACTGTGTATATAAATGCCAAATTGGATAGATTGCTCCAATGAAGCATAGTAATCGTAGTATAGGAATACACGCTGACCATTTTTCTCCTATGGCTAATATTATTAGCTCGTTTGAAATAAACGCAAGTCCTAACATTGCAGGAAAAGACAAGAATGCAGAAAAGCGAATCATTTTTCTGAATATTTTAACTTGTCGTTCTTTCTCTTCTTTTACTGCTACAAATACAGGCTGAGCAATTGAGTGTATCATTCCTGTTAAAAGATTATTACCCATAGACATCCATTTGTTACTCTGACTATAATAACCGGCTTGAGTTATGTTGTACACCTTTGCTAATATTGCGGAAAAGACATTAGCATTGATTTGTAAAAAGATGTTTGTCAGAAGTATTTTTATGCTGAATGAAAAGAATGTACGAAGAGGGTTAAAGTCTAAACTGAGATTGGGACGCCATGACGCGATGATAAGCTTTGATAATGTGTTTAGTAGAATATAGATTGTTGACTGAGCCACTAAAGCCCAATATCCGAAGCCTTTCCATGCAAGAAAGACTCCTGTTGTTCCTGAGCCTAGAATAGATATGATTTCTATAATTGCTTGCTCCTTAACCCTTATCTGTTTGAATATAATTGCGTGTGGGACTGTTCCTATACTCGCAAAAATGAATGAAAGAAATAGAACACGAGATAGTAATGTTAATTCCGGATGCTCAAAGAATATTGCTATTAAAGGAGCAGAGAAATATAGAATAATATAGAGTAGAATGCTAGTAAGGAAGCTAAACCAAAATACGGCATTGTAATCCTTTTGGGTTGTGTCTTGTTTGTTTACTAATGCATAGGTGAACCCTCCGTTTATTATAGAGCTTGCTATGCCTGTGAAGATTAATAGAGAAGCTACTAATCCGTAATCCTCAATAGATAAGGTTCGGGCGAGATAGATGCCAAACAATAATCCCGCAATTTGTAAAGCTCCATTGCCAACTCCTCCCCAGAAAAGGCCTTTGGCTGTTTTCTCTTTTAGTGATTCCTCTGCTATTTCGGGGTTGTTTTCTTGCATATCAGTATTGATTCCTCTGTGTTTACAGTCTGCCGTGGGAGATGTTCTTGTCTAAGATGGATTTCACATCGAATAGGATTGTAGACTGTTCCTTGACGAAGGAGAAATCTATTGATTTAAACTCATCATGTGGAACAGTTAGTATGATGGCATCATATTTCTTCAAGTCAGGTAGCTGTGTAAGAAGTTCTATACTGAATTCTGCTTTTACTTCATCACATATAGCATGAGGGTCGTAGATCTCGACTTTTATTCCGAAGTCTTTCAATTCGTTTATTACGTCTACTACCTTTGTATTGCGAGTGTCGGGGCAATTCTCTTTGAATGTAAAGCCAAGTATAAGAACTCGGCTGCCTCCGATTTTTATACCGTCCCGAATCATTAATTTGACTGTCTTTGAGGCAACGAATCGCCCCATTTCGTCGTTTACCGTACGACCGGATAATATCACTTGCGGATTATATCCTAAGCACTGAGATTTATGTAATAGATAGTATGGATCCACGCCAATACAATGCCCTCCTACAAGACCTGGAGAGAACTTTAGGAAGTTCCACTTTGTTGCAGCCGCTTCTAACACTTCGCTGGTGTCGATATCCATACGGTCAAAGATTAATGCCAGCTCGTTCATGAATGAGATATTTACATCTCGTTGAGCATTCTCAATGGCTTTGCAGGCTTCTGCTACCTTGATGGAAGGAGCTTTGTGTATTCCTGCGGTGATTATTGAGCTATAAACCCTTGCTATTTCCTCAGTCACTGCTTCTGTTGAGCCGGAAACTACCTTCTTTATTGTTGTCAGAGTATTCTTTTTATCCCCGGGATTGATTCTTTCAGGTGAATATCCGCAGAAGAAATCTTTGTTGAACACAAGTCCGGATTCTTCCTCCAATATCGGAATGCAATCCTCTTCTGTACAACCCGGATATACTGTCGATTCATATACAACAATATCACCCTTCTTTAATGCTTTCCCGATTGTTCTTGTTGCGCTTTGCAATGGATTTAAGTCGGGTGTCTTGAATTTGGTGATAGGAGTTGGGACGGTAACGATAAAGAAGTTACAATCCTTAATACTGTTAGTCTCCGAACTTAAAACTAAGTTGCCCGACTTAATAACCTGCAATAAGGCTGTCTTGTCCGCCTCCTTGGTGCAATCATTGCCCATGTTTAACTGCGAAACACGTTCGTCGTTTATGTCGAAGCCTACAACATTATATTTTTCAGCGAAAGTCGTAGCCAATGGCAGTCCTACATATCCAAGTCCTATTACAGCTATTTTCATATATTTAATTTCGTCTTTACACACAAAGCTTCGTCACTCCCATTGGGGCAACCTGCTTCTTTATGTAAAATGTCCACAAATATAACGAATTAAGATGGATTTTATTAGACAGGGCTACCCGTAATTGGGCAGCCCTGTCGTGTATCAATAACTCCGCTCAGTCGTTTACTCAGACTTGATAGACTTAACAGGATTAGCCAATGCTGCTTTTATTGACTGCGAACTTACCGTCAGCAATGCTATTGCTGTTATAAATAATGCCACAGATGTAAAGAACAGCCAATCCAAGGTTGTATGATAAGCATAGTTCTTCAGATACTTAGACGTGATGTAGACTGCTATCGGTATTCCTATTGCGAATGCTATTCCGATAAGAATCATATAGCTTTTTGCCAATAACATCACTATGCTGCTCGTGCTTGCGCCTAATACTTTGCGGACTCCTATCTCTTTTGTGCGTTGCTCTGCCGAGAAGGCACTTAATCCTAATAAGCCGAGGCATGAGATAAAGATTGCCAAGCCTGCGAACAGGGCGGACAACTTACCTTCTAAGCGTTCGCTGCGGAACATTCTCTCGAAATGATCTTCCATAAAGACAGCGTCGAACGGTTCGTCAGGCGTAAACTTTTGCAGTATCGCTTTGACCTTTGCAGTTGCTTCAATCGGATCACTGTCCGGATTCAGACGTACGAACAGCTGGTAGGTACTCTGTTTGTTGTTAATCATGATTAACGGCTCCGACTTTACTCTGTAGATATTATTAAAGACAAAGTCCTTTATGATACCTACAATCTCAAGCTGCTCCTCAGGATTATCGCTTTGTCCGATCTTGCCACCTATTCTTCCTCCTTCGCCCATCATATCTGCTAAAGTCTGATTTATTATCGCAGTTCTCCATTCTCTATGATGCGAGGTGAGGCTGCTACCTTCTGTTATTTCAAAGCCTGCCGCCTCGATTAGTCCATGACTCGTCATATTGACTGTGATTAACGGATTAAAGTCCGAATCTTTTCCTTCCCATCGGTATCCACTCCCATTATAGTTTATATTTAATAATGTGCTATTGCTTAGTCCTGCATTTACGACATAGCCGGAGTTTATCAATTCGTTCTGCACAGCGTCGAAACTTTGCCTTATCTCATTCGTAGCGTTATAGGTCACTAAATCTTCTTTATTGAAACCAAGATCTCGTTGTTGACCAAATTGTATCTGTTTGAATACAGCGAGAGTAGAACAAATAAGAATAAATGCAACAGCAAATTGAAAAACAACTAATCCCTGACGAACCCATGCAACATGACCGCTGCCTGATGATTTTTGCTTGCGCAATGCAGATAGCGGAGCAAAGGATGACAAAAAGAAAGCAGGATAACTACCGGCAAGGAGGGCACACAATAAACTAATACAGATTAATCCCCCTGAGATATATGGATTCGTCCAATCAATAGACAATTGGATATTTACCAAATTGTTGAAGAAAGGCAATGCAAGATAAACAAGCCCGACAGCGATAAGCATGGATATAAGCGTAATCAATCCTGACTCCATAAGGAATTGCTGTATAAGATGCCTGCGCTTAGTCCCGAAAGTCTTGCGAACACCAACTTCTAATGCACGCTTCTGCGAGCGAGCGGTTGATAGGTTCATGAAGTTAATACAAGCAATCAAAAGTATTACCAACCCAATACCGGCAAACAATCTGACGGTACGGATATAGCCGCTGCCCGTTTCAATGCCATCTTTGAACTCATTATACAAGCGTATCCTGTTGACAGGATAGATAAATAATTCCGTAAGGTCGCCAGGAATCTTGCTGGGAATCAAGTTTGCTAACCTATCGTTTATATCATCAATATTAGCATTAGGAACAGTCTCGACATAGCAATACAACCAATTGCTCCTCCAATGTGTCGCGCTGACATATCCATTCTCTATGTAAAAATCAGCAAGTGTTTTGAACGGAATAGCCCAATCAAAGGATCCGAAAGAAGTGTTAATCGGTTGATCTTTGAACACTCCTGTGATTTCGAAAAAGCCTTCCTGCGTCTCCAGCCTTTTGGAGATAGGGTCTTCGTTTCCGAATATTTTCTGCGCCATAAGTTCACTGATGACAATCGAGGAGTTGTTCTTAAAGGCTGTCTGCGCACTGCCTCGTATAAACTCCAGGCTTATCATGCCGAAGAGTGTTGAGTCTGCATAATAACCTCTTTCCACAAAAACATTTTCCGAACCTTCGGGAGAAAAAGTGATAGGCTGATTATCGTTAACACGAACAACTCGCTTTACTTCCGGAAACTCATTCTCCAACGTCTCAGGCAGAGGGCCGGGGGAGACGAAGAACGTTCGTATGTCATCTCCATAGTGTTGATGCTGTCCGACTGCATATATGTTCTTCGAATTGGGAATTGTGCTATTAATATTAATGCGGTTCTCGACCCAAAGAAAAATCAACGATGCCGATGCAATACCTATCGCCAAGCCTAATATATTAAGGAGGCTGTATATTCTGTTTCGGAGTAATATCCGAAGTGATTTATTTATGTTCATGACTGTATCGTTTTAGCTGAATAAGTAATCTCCTTAATGAAATTCTCAACCACGGGCTTCCCGTCCAACATATGCACGATGCGATGAGCGTAGCGAGCATCATGTTCGCTGTGCGTCACCATAACGATTGTCGTTCCCTTATCATTCAACGAAGTTAGAAGCTCCATCACATCAAGGCGATTCTTGCTGTCGAGATTTCCTGTCGGCTCATCGGCGAGAATCACCTTCGGATTATTAACAATCGCGCGAGCTACAGCTACACGTTGTTGCTGACCGCCTGATAGCTGCGCAGGGAAATGATTACGCCTGTGAAGCATCTGCACGCTCTTCAACGCCTCCTCTACCATCTCCTTTCTGAGCGATGACTTTATCCCGTTATATTCAAGAGGAAGCTCCACATTTTCAGCTACTGTCAGTTCCTCAATAAGATTAAAACTCTGAAACACGAAGCCGATGTTCTCCTTACGAATATCACACAATTTATTCTCGCCGAGGTTCGTAACATTTATCCCATTAATAAGATATTCACCATCATCGGCCTTATCAAGCAATCCTAGAACGTTCAGCAAAGTGGATTTCCCGCAACCCGACGGTCCCATTATTGCAACAAATTCGTGATCCTTCACGTGAAGCGCCATGCCATCGAGTGCAATCGTAGCGATGTCTTCTGTCTTAAATACTTTTCTTAAGTCTGTTATCTTTATCATAATTGTAAAATTTATTTTGTTTCTGCTAATTATATATCGAATAGCGTGCCAAAACGTTAAAGCGTTGAGATTGATTGCCTTAATGCTTTATGCCATTTGCAAGAGTGTCCGCTTCCGAACACAATCTGCCTCGAAATGATACAATTTCTCAATAGAAAGAGACTAATCTCGCAAAGATTGTCACTGTGGCGACCAATCCGGTACGGTAGTGTGTTCAGTAAAGTGTTCCTGTTTTTGTGTCCAACGCCGTAGGTGTTGCATAATAATAACCGCTCGAAATGCGTAGAGAGCGCAGCGAACGGAGTCTTCGGGCGGATAGCGTCCCCACACATCAACCAACCCCAGAGTGGGTTGCACAAGTGTGTCACAATCAAGACGCCCCTGTACAACACCTACCATACTTGGTTGGCTGCTATAATTCCGCTGTGAAAGATGCCGTCCCTCTGCCGTTTAGTTTGTTTCCGCCAAGAAATACGAAAAACTGCCGCCTTTTGGTCTGTTTCCGTCATGAAATACAAAAAACGGCCGCCTTTTGGTCTGTTTGAAAGTTGCAACACGAAAAACGGCGTCCATCCAGTCTGTTGCAAAATGGAAACAAGCCAAAAGGCGAAATTTTAGTGTGTTTTCACTTTCGAAATAGACCAAAATGCAAAATTCCAGCCTGACGACAAATGAAAAAAATGCAGGAACATCTTTAAAACAACTCTTTTTCCTTCGGAAATGTCTTATTATCTATCAGTTGTGGCTATTTTTGTGGTAAACAGTTTTAATCTAATGAATATCAAGCAAGCAAATATCCTTATCGTGGATGACAACAAGGACATACTCACAGCCGTGCGTTTGTTGTTGAAGAATACCTTTAATTCAGTCACCATCGAAAGTAATCCTGAGAATATGCGGAAGTTGTTGGCGGAAAATTCGTTCGACATCATTCTGTTGGACATGAATTTCAATTCAACATTTAATACTGGCAATGAAGGACTATACTGGCTTGCCCAAGTGAAGGAATGGGGTTTCAAGGGGGCAGTGGTTATGATTACGGCATACGCCGACATCGACTTGGCGATTAAATGTCTGAAGCAAGGTGCGGCGGACTTCATTATCAAACCTTGGCACAATGATAATCTTATTCAATCCCTAAAGGAGGTTATTGAGAAGAAAGGCAACTCCGAACAAAAGCCATCCGCAGCAAAGCGAGGCAATGAGTCGGCAATCATCGGCGAATCCGATGCGATGCAGCACCTCTTCCACAAGCTAAGCAAGGTTGCGCCTACCGATGCTAACATCTTATTACTTGGAGAAAATGGGACGGGTAAGGATTTGATTGCACAGGCGATATTCCGGCAATCTCTTCGCACTGATAAACCATTTGTTAAAGTAGATGCAGGTGCGCTAACGGAGACTTTATTCGAAAGCGAACTATTTGGGCATAAGAAAGGTGCATTCACCGATGCTCGCGAGGACAGAAAAGGACTGATTGAAGCGGCAGACGGCGGAACGCTGTTTCTCGATGAGATAGGGAACATCAATCTGCAACAGCAAGCAAAGCTGCTGACGGTATTGCAAAATCGCCAAGTCACCCGTCTTGGCAGCAACGCTCCGATTGACGTGGATATACGCCTAATCACGGCAACCAACGTGCCGATTAGTGAATTGGCAGACGAAAGACGCTTCCGCAAGGACTTAATATATCGTATCAATACGGTTGAGATAACTGTTCCGCCACTCAGGGAGCGAGGCAAGGATATAGTCCTTATTGCCGAACATTTCCTTGCAATTTATGCGAAGAAGTATTTTAAGACGCAACTCATGCTCTCCGAAAGTGCGAAGACTAAATTGCTGGCGTATTCATTTCCGGGCAATGTACGGGAGTTGCAATATGCCATCGAGCGAGCTGTGATTATGGCAGATTCAGGTACGCTTAGCGCAAACGATGTGGTATTCTCGCCACTCGAACAAACCAAGGAGGAAGTCGCCAATATTCCGACAACATACAACCTGGAGGACTTGGAACGCTCTACAATCGAGCAGGTGATAGACAAGCATAACGGCAATATCTCGCGTGCAGCGAAGGAGTTAGGCTTGACTCGCGCAGCCTTGTATCGCCGATTAAACAAATACGACATCTAATCCCATATCATGGTACTAATCTTTATCTTCATTCTCGTCATTATTATTATTGTATTGTTGCGCTTGTTGTCGCGAATGCGTCAGGAGGTAAACGACTTCTCCGAAGCAATAATGTACAATGATTTCACCAGACATTTATCCGAACGCAAATTGGGTATGAGAGCGATAAATAAGAGTCTGAACCGAATCACAAAGGCAATAGCTTCTATTAATAAGGAGAAAACAGCGCAACAACATTATATGCAGAAGATGCTCGAGCTTGTAGACACAGGTATTATTGTCTATGAGATAAATACGAACGAGGTTCTTTGGTTTAACGAGGCTTGTGCGAATATCTTGAATGCTCCTACTCTGAAAAATATTAATTGGTTGAAAAAAAGGGATACATCACTCTACGATCAGATCGTCAATATTCCGATGGGCGAGCGGAAGGTGGTAGTTATCAACACAAATAATCAAGCGATAAGGATGCTGACAAACGCCTCGCTGTTCGAGACTGACGAGGGTGTGTACAAATTGATTGCCTTTCATAATGTGGGTAGCGTGATGGAGGAGGCGGAATATGATGCTTGGAAGGGATTACTCAACGTGATGACGCACGAGATTATGAACTCAATCACTCCGGTAGCCTCGCTGACTGAGACATTGAAGGCGCAGATACAACAACTGAAGGCGCAGATTGGGGAGGGAGCTTCTGCCGACTTCGAAGACATCGAATCGGCAATGGAGACGGTGCATCGCCGTAGCGTAGGATTGCTGCACTTCTCGGAGGTCTACCGCAACCTGAGTCGCAAGATTGTCCCCGAGATAAGGAAGGAGAATTTGTACAGCCTGATAACCTCAATCTATAATCTGATGAATTCGTCGCTTGAGCAGAAAGGCATATCGCTCGAGATTAAAACCGACACTCCGACGACAACAGCCTCTATAGACAGAAACCTGATTGAGCAAACTGTAATCAATTTCATAACGAACGCAACTCATGCTGTAAGGGATAAGGAAGAGCCGAACATAATTATCTTCTCGGGAACATTGACGGACGGCAGCACTTATATAACAGTCGCGGATAATGGATGTGGCATACCGGCAGAGAACAGGGATAAAATATTTATCCCATTCTTCACCACCAAGCAGAATGGCACGGGAATCGGGTTAAGTCTTTCCAGAGAGATAGCAAAATTGCACAAAGCCTCTGTGCAAATACAAAGCAAGGAGGGCGAGGGGACAGCAATAACCATACTGTTCGACGAAAATAAATCTCAATAAAGAAAACAACATGGCGGCGATATGTATTGGACTTTATTCATAACATTTTTCAAAATTGGCGCATTCACAATCGGCGGGGGATTCGCGATGCTTCCATTCATCCAACGTGAAGTGGTCAACAGAGGTTGGATGACTGAGGAAGAGTTTATCGATATCTTTGCCGTTGCACAATCATTGCCCGGCGTCTTCGCTGTGAACATTGCGGTCTTCATCGGCTATAGGCTGAAGAGAGTGTCGGGCGCAATAGTGTGTATGCTCGCATCTATCCTTCCTTCTTTCCTGATTATTCTGGCAATAGCGATGTCTTTCACACAGATAAAGGACAACGAATGGGTGGAGAAGGTTTTTAAAGGATTCCGTCCGGCAACAGTCGCGCTGATAGCCGTTCCCTGTCTGACGATGGCGATAAAGCTGAAGATAAAAGGCGTTCAGATACTGATTCCTGCAACTGCTGCTTTATTGATATGGCTTGCCGACTTCTCGCCGATATACATTATTATAATAGCAGCGGCAAGCGGCATCGCCTACGATTCATTAAAGAAAGGAGGAAAGGCAGAATGATATTTCTTAAACTATTCTACGTTTACTTCAAGATAGGGCTATTCGGCTTCGGTGGGGGATATGCTATGCTGTCAATGATACAACAGGATATTGTGGAGACTCACGGCTTTATAACCACGCAAGAATTTACCGACATCGTAGCAGTGTCGCAGATGACACCCGGTCCGATAGCTATCAACAGCGCCACTTATGTAGGTTTTACAACAATCCAGAATGCAGGCTATTCGATGGAGATGTCTATCCTCGGCTCAATTATAGCGACCGTTGCAGTATGCCTCCCGTGCTTCATCATCGTGCTATTAATCTCATTGTCGTACGCAAAGTTCAGGCAGAATAAATATGTATCGGGAGCGCTGACAGGACTTCGCCCTGCTACCGTAGGACTCGTTGCAGCTGCTGCGCTAATGCTGATGAATAGCGAGAACTTTATCGACTACAAAAGCGTACTAATCTTCGCGGCAGCCTTTATCCTGACATGGCGATTCAGCTTCCATCCGATACTGACAATAGTATTAGCCGGCTTAGCAGGTGTTATATTATATTGGTAAGTACGATAGCGGTAAAGATGGAGTTTCGTTTCACTATTTTGAAATAGTGATAGTGTTTGTCCCATAGTGTTGGGACAACCGTCCCATTGTATTAGGATGAAAGTTTCATAGTAT
>JGI996J12353_1000179_pt1 | contig 18236 bp, 20 predicted proteins | sample IntmicLarv5ML5BL_FD_12353 | JGI IMG/M metagenome (IMG submission 12353) | reverse complement strand
AAATTCAGGATTATTTACCACGATACCAATTGCTTTTGCGGTATCAATTGGTGAACCTCCTCCTAAGGCAATAAGAAAATCAGCTCCGGATGCCTGATAAGCTTCAATTCCGGCTTTAACATTGGCAATGGTCGGGTTTTGCTTAACATTATCAAAAGAGGTACACTGTATTCCTCCTTGCTTTAAAATGTTTGCAATTTCATCGGCTATTCCAAATTTCACTAAGTCTTTGTCTGTAACCAGAAACGCATGAGAAAAACCTCTTCGTTTAGCTTCATTAACTATCTCTACTCTTGAACCGGCTCCGAAGTAAGCGGTCTCATTTAGAATCATTCTTCTTGTACTCATAAAATTTCAAAAATTAGATATAATTTAACTATTCATTATTAATTGTAATTTGCAATGTCAAATTTACATGAAAATCCTTGTATTTCCAAATGAGTGTAATAAAAATCAAGACTGCTTTTCAACAACAAAAAAAGGTCAAGCAGTTACGACAAAACCTAAATTTGTTTTTTGTTTCGAAACATTTTGATACCTTTGTCTCATTGAAAAACAAAACATCAGTAATTATGAGCAACGTTGTAGCATATACCAATGATGAGATTTCCATAGAACATCGTATTATTCGTGATTTGGATAAGCAAAAAGAAGCGGTTAGATTGCCTGTTGACGTGAGTGTTTCTTCACTAACGGTAGACGAAATTTTTGATAATTTAGACAAAAAATTGGACGCTCATTATAGATGAAAGCGTATGAGATTGTCATGTCGACTGCCGCTGAATTAGATATTGACGAACTATATAATTTTATTGCCATTGAATATAAGAGTTTACTTACAGCCAAAAGATATTCAAGAGGTTTACGAAACACGATTAAAAGCCTGAAAAGACTTGCCGAATCATTTCAGATACAAACGCAACAGTCACTACAAAAATATGGACACAATGTGCGTCGCGCCAACTATAAAAAAATGGCAGTTATATATACTGTGCACGATGATATTGTACTTATTCGCCGAATTATACCAAGCGCATTGATTACTAACTCCATTGAATTTATAAAAGAAAATCTCTAAAGAGAAAAGTAAAAACCTTCTTCTAATAAACTATCATATTTTTCTTTGTTGAATTTGTAAAGATAAGCTCCTCTTTTCGAGCTACTTTTATCTTTTTCCTCTAGCCGTTCCAAAATATCCATTTCCAACACTTTCTTGCGGAAATTGCGTTTATCCAACGATTTTTGATAGATTGCTTCATAAAGAGATTGAAGTTGAGGAAGCGTAAATTTTTCCGGCAAAAGATTAAATCCAACCGGACGAGTCGCTGTTCTTCGTTGAAGCAGTTTAATCGTATCAGTCAATATTTGATTATGGTCAAGCACCAAAGTACCAACATCATTAATGTTAATCCATTCTGCATCATGTTTTTTCTGAAGTTTTTCATCGAATTTCTCCATATCTATCAACGCATAATACACAATCGTTATCACTCGCTCACCCAAATCTCGTTCGATTTCGCCGTAAGTGCCAACCTGTTCCATATACATGTTTTCTACGCCGGTGTATTCCGCAACAACACGTGTGACTGTATCATTCAATGCTTCTTTTTCTCGCACAAAACCTCCCATTAAAGAACGTCCGCCTTTTAATGGGTCAAATTTACGTTTGATAATCAATACATTAATTTCATGGTCTTTAAAACCGAGAATAATGCAATCAACGGCAACAAATAATTTGTCTTCTCTTGAATAAAAGTTGGTCATTTGAATTTTTGTTTTATAGCAACTTACAAAGTTAAAATAAGATTGGTTAATAATAAAATTAAAATTCATCATACTTGTAATAATAATTAACTACTCAGTCTGCCAAAATTATCTGGTAAGCTGACTAGCCTAAAAGAAAACGCTGAGTAATAACTAGAAAACCTAAATTTGTTTTTTTATTTTAAAACATTTCGATACCTTTGTCTTAATTGAACAACAAAACGTCAATGATTTTGTGCAAAAGTGGCACATGCAAATTAAATATTACACATATGTTAGTGGTAAGCAGTAGAGAATTTCGTGATAACCAAAAAATCTACCTCGACCAAGTAGATGAAGGTGTAGAGCTTTTTGTCCAAAGAGGGAAAGGCAAGTCATATAAAATCGTTCCGATAACCGAGAATGATACAATTCTTAACAAAGAATATATTCTTACTCCAGATGAAGATTTTAACAGAGCAATTACAATGAATGAATTATTGGTTGGGGTAAAAGAAGATATTCGAGAAATGTTTCGAAATAGAAGAAAATGAGCGTTTTATTCCTGCCGGAAATAAGACAGTATCTCAATGAATTGTCGCACATATTATACGAAAAAAACTATTTCAGTTATGTCGATACTGCTGAAAAATATGTAGAAGAGTTATTTGATGATATAAAAAAAACGCTGCCAAATCGGCTAAAACGACCTTCGCCCCCTTATTTTGATAGATATGGAAAAAGAATGCACTATGCTGTATTTAAGAAAAATAAAACTACGCAGTGGTATGTGTTTTTTACAATTTATGAACATCAGGGGGAAATTATTTACCTTGTTCGTTATATCAGTAATAACCATGTAATTGCACAGCACTTATAATCAGTATATGCCGAAAAATTTAAGTTGATTATCCATTTACTTATTATTTCGCACTTTTTTTGTAATTAACAAATAGTAAAATATTGGTTCTTTTATTGTATCTTCGTTGTAATATTATTACTTCAATATATGTCAAAAAAAGAAATATCGTACAAGATTGCATTTGCTCGTCTCCAAGAAATACAAAATTTGATTGAAAGTAATCAGTTAGATGTAGACCAGTTGACGACAATTTTAAAAGAAGCGACCGATTTGCTAAAAATTTGCAAAGACAAATTATTCGTGGTGAATGAAGAAACAAAAAAAATATTAGAAAATCTTCAATGAAAAAATATGTAATTATAGTTGCCGGAGGAAAAGGCTTGCGAATGGGCGGGGAAATTCCCAAACAATTTCTTTTGCTGAACAAAATGCCTGTCCTAATGCACACTATTGAAGCATTTTATCAATATGACCCGAAAATTAATATTATTCTCGTTTTACCTGAAAATCAGAAATCGTATTGGCAAGAACTTTGTGAAATACATCCATTCAAAATATCTCACACTTTAGTTTCGGGAGGAGAAACCCGTTTTCATTCGGTCAAAAACGGTTTGCAATGGGTTGAAAAAGATTCCATTGTCGCGATTCATGACGGAGTGAGACCTTTGGTTAGCAATGCTGTAATTACACGAACTTTTAATCAAGTTGAATCGGGGAAAGCTGTTTGTCCGGTTATTCCACTGGTTGATTCGATAAGAAAGAAAACAGAAACCGGAACAAAAAGCGTTAATCGAGGAAATTATTGTTTGGTTCAAACACCCCAAGTTTTTTTATCAAATCTTTTAATTGATGCTTATACACAGGATTTTTCCGATAAATTCACGGATGATATTTCTGTGATTGAAGCTTTTGGAAGTTGTGAACCCGTAATGGTAGAAGGAAATTCGGAGAATATAAAAATAACTACGCCTATTGATTTGGCAACCGCTGAAGCGATTTTGAAGTGTCGGAACTAAGTCAACAAAATATCATGTATCTGCAAGGGGTCGGCCCCAAAAAAGCAGAAGTCCTTCGAAGCGAAATTGACGCTGCTTCATGGGAAGATTTAATTTATTATTTTCCGTACAAATATATTGACCGAAGTAAGATTTTTAAGATTCGAGAAATTGACGGAAATATGCCTTATATTCAATTAAAAGGCAAAATCAATCATTATGAAACGGTCGGAGAGGGTAGTGCCCGAAGATTAACCGCGACTTTTTCTGATGATACCGGCACCATTGAATTGGTTTGGTTTCGTGGTATTAAGCAAATTCAAAGTACATATAAAATAGGAGTCGAATATATTTTATTTGGAAAACCGACTGTTTTCGGTCATCGTTTGAATGTTGCGCATCCCGAATTAGAAAGCGAAGACAAATTTTTTGAAGGAGAAGTTGGTGTGCAAGGGCAATACAGCACAACGGAAAAAATGAAGAATGCTTTTCTTCATTCCAGAGCCATTCAGAAAATTATTACACAGATATTCGAAAATATCAAAGCTCCTTTGTTGGAAACCTTGAATTGGCAGATTATTGAAAAAGCGCATGTAATTAATTTGGATGAAGCAATTCGGAATATTCATTTCCCGAAATCTCCCGAAATTCTGCGAAAAGCACAATATCGGCTGAAATTTGAGGAGCTTTTTTATTTGCAACTCAGCATTTTAAGAGTTACCAAATACAGGGAAAAACGTTTGGGCGGATTTCACTTTGCGAAAGTGGGAGAGTATTTTAATCAATTTTTTCATCACAATCTTCCTTTTGAGTTGACAAACGCACAAAAAAGAGTTGTTCGGGAAATTCGACAAGATACCAACAGCGGTCGACAAATGAATCGTTTGTTGCAAGGAGATGTTGGAAGTGGAAAAACGCTGGTTGCTCTGTTATCCATTCTTTTGGCGTTAGACAATGGTTTTCAAGGAGCTTTAATGGCTCCAACTGAAATTTTGGCGACTCAACATTATGAAACAATTACAGAATTAGTTGCCGGATTGGGAATTGAAGTTGCTTTGTTGACCGGTTCGACTAAAAAGAAAGAACGCGAAATCATTCTTCCGAAAATAAAAAACGGAGAAATTCAAATTTTGATAGGAACTCATGCTTTACTTGAAAATACGGTTGAGTTTGGCAATTTGGGATTAGTTATCGTAGATGAACAACACCGTTTTGGTGTTGCACAACGCGCAAAATTGTGGAAAAAGAATAGTGTTGCGCCTCACATTTTGGTCATGACAGCAACGCCCATTCCGAGAACATTGGCGATGACGGTTTACGGCGATTTGGATGTTTCCATTATTGACGAACTTCCTCCGGGACGAAAACCGATTAAAACGGTTCATGTATATAGCGCAAAGAGAAATAATTTATACGATTCTGTTCGGAAACAATTGCAAGAAGGACGACAGGTTTACATTGTGTATCCATTAATTGAAGAAAGTGAAAAAATGGATTTGCAAAATTTGACAGAAGGTTTCGATACGACTCAAAAAATTTTTCCGGAATACGATGTTTGTATGGTACACGGAAAAATGAAACCAGCGGAAAAAGAGGCTGAAATGCAGAGATTTGTTTCAGGAGAAACTCAAATAATGGTTGCGACAACCGTTATCGAAGTTGGCGTAAACGTTCCCAACGCTTCTGTTATGATTATTGAAAACGCTGAACGTTTTGGTTTGGCGCAATTGCATCAATTGAGAGGTCGGGTAGGGCGTGGCGCCGACCAGTCGTTTTGTATTTTGATAACTCGCTACGAATTGTCTGAAAATACTCGAAAACGAATTGCAATTATGACCGAAACGAATGACGGTTTTGTTATTGCTGAAGAGGACCTGAAATTGCGCGGTCCGGGCGATATTGACGGAACTCAGCAAAGCGGTGTGGCTTTCAATTTGAAAATTGCTAATCTTTCGCATGACGGACAGATATTGAGTTTGGCGCGGGATTTGGCTCAAGAGGTTTTAGAGGATGACCCGTTGTTGGAAAAATCACAAAATGCGATATTGAAACAACAACTGAATAGATTGAATGCTCAACATCAAATGGGCTGGTTTATGATTAGTTGATTTGTCGCCTTATCTCATCTCGACCACGCCTAATCGCTTCGCTTCATTAGGGGTTAGTCATGTTTTGTCCTTCGGACAGGTTAATAACTCCTTGATTATTTGTATTTATTTCTAAAATAAGATTTCAATTCTCTTTTCAAGCTCTTCATGTCCAATAAGATAGTTCGTCAAATGAGTTGGAATTGCATCATATCCGAATTTCACACCCAATAAAGCGCCGGCAACAGCTCCATTGGTATCGGCATCGCCTCCTTGCTCTATTATCGTTTTTAATCCGGAAAAATAATCAGTTCCGTAATTGTATGCCCATAATGCAGCACACATTGTTTTTAATGTATATCCTATTGAAGAAGATTCATCTAATTTTAACAGAGATATTTCCGGTTGAAAAGCAAGTTCTATGTATTCAATAATTCGACTGTCGTATTTTTTTGCAATTTCGATTAAATTTTCTTTCGTGAAAGGCAATTTTTGCAATACAGAACTAATGATATAGCATATTATAACGCATGAACCCGTGCATCGAGGGTCAAAATGAGTTAATTTGCAAACATTCTCGGCATTGGAACAAACGGCATCTATATTTTTGTAATTCCAACATCCAAGTATGGACGTTCTCATAATTCCTCCATTCGGTGCCGCTTGTTTCCTTGACATATTCCACAATAATTCAGATGCTTCAAATGGCTTGTCGGTATATTCGCTGATGTTTAGAAGATTCAGAGTATGTCGCCCGATTCCCATTCCATTATTCTCTTTCCAGAAAACAAAATTAGATGCTATGTCTTTCAGATTTAAGTCTCTATGTTTTATCAGACTATCGAATATACATAGCATTTGCTCTGTATCGTCAGTCCAAGCGCCTTTTTTCCACTTTCTTCTGTGGTGGTCTTGTACAATATCATTATATGAGTTCACGCCATTCGGATAATTTTTTTGAACTTCTTGTCTGGACATGAATTCTGTTGCCAAGCCTAAAGCATCTCCGATTGCATGCCCAAAAATGCAAGCTTTTATTCGATTGATAATTGTGTTGTCGCTAATCTCAAGATTGTTTGGTTTCATTTAATATTTTTAATGTAAGTTCGTCTTTCTCTCCGTTGTAGTATTTGTCCAAGACTTGTTTAAAAACAGGATTGTTTGATGCTTCTCCAAACAATGTCATTGATGATTTTAATTTCAAGGCATCAATATATCCAAATATTTCAATGGAAGTTTTATTTTGCAAATGAAGGAGGATTTCACAACATTCTATTAATCGGAAACTTAATTCCGGTTTTTGCATGTAGGCTTCCACTTCAGCGATTGAACCAATTCCATACAATTGACTTGTTGAAGATGCTCCTAATCCCTTTATTTGTGGAAATATATACCACATCCAATGAGATTCTTTCTTGCCATTAGACAATTCTTTTATTACTTTTTTGTATGTGTCATAATTGTCTTGCGCGGAAATGAATCGTTTGAGATTATAGGTGTCTTGATTTGAGTTTGAATCTTTTTCGTTTAATATATTCATGTTTTTATAACTGTTTCATTTTAAATTTCCAATTTGAATCTTTTTCAAATGCGTAATATTTTCCCCATTCCAAAGAATCGCAAAAGTTAATATTTGCCAAAGCAATATTTCCTGTTGGATTCGTTCGTGTATGTCCAACAATTTGAATCACATCATCAACAGAATCTTTCAGTAAGCTTTCCGGTCTAATCCAAAGAGGACTTTGAAATATATCATTTCCGGAAGCATCAGCAAAACCATTTTTACTCTGAAAGTCAAATTGCTCAGGGTTTGTTTTCAAATAATTGTTTATCTGAGTTTCGTCAAGTTTTAAGCCGTTGTCTTTTAACCATGTATTGGATATCCCTGCATGAACAAATAAAATGCTTGCTAAAAATTTAGATGCCTGCAAGGTATTGTCTTCGATTAAGCTTGAAATAAAGTTGCCTAATAGTCTTTTGATTTCAGTTGAATACCCACTACATTGTTGAGTATTATCGATATAATGCAAATCATGATTTCCGATTAACAACACAACTTTATCGGGATTATCATCTTTATATTTCACAATTTTCATAAAATTGGCATATTCATCTATTGGAAGTACAAAGCCGGATGAATCAAAATAGTCTCCTAGAAAAATAACCAAATCTAAATCCGATTCTTTTGAGATTATTTGTTCCCAAATAGTTCGACCATGAATATCTCCGATGATAATGATTTTATTCATTCTCTAAAATTAATATTACTTTTACTGATTATAAGAATATTTTCGAAAATAATAGGAAAAAATGAACAAATGAGAGATTTTTTTAGATTATAAAGGTGTAATGTTGGGGTTTTTTCATAAAATACCTAAAAATTCATTATTAAAACTCCTTACTTCCGAATCATCAAAATCATGATGTTTATTTAGAAAATCTTCCATAGCTTCGACATCTTCTATTAAAAAAATATTTTTAGGGAACAATCAGTTTCAATCCAACTCCACGAATCGTTTCGATTCGGACTTGAGGTTCTATCGTAAGATGTTTCCTTAAAGAACTAATAAAAACATCCAAACTCCGAGATGTAAAGAAATCATCAAAGCTCCACAAATCTTTAAGTAAATCTTTGCGCGTTATTATTTCATTCTTTTTCTCACACAGTTTCCATAAAACATGCGCCTCTTTTGGAGTTAAACGAACCGTTCCGCGTGTTTTGTGATAAATCTTCTGAGTTGAAATAGAAAAAGTACATTCTTCTCCTAAAGTAACTGTTTTTTCATTGGATATTAACAATGATATATCTTTTGCTCTTCGCAAAATAGCCTGAATATGTGCATCTAATTCTTCCGGCAAAAAAGGCTTTTTGATAAAATTATCGACATTCAATTTGTAGCCATCCAAAACATCTTGAGCACTTGTGCGCCCTGTGGCAAATAAAATAGGAATAAAGTTGTTTCTTTCTCTGATTTGCCGAACCATTTCCATTCCATCCAATACAGGCATTTCAATATCTGAAACAATCACATCGGGAGCAAAAGATTCATAAGCCTCTAGCCCCTTTTTTCCGTTGGATACAGTACACACTTCATACATGCCGGTCAACTCAAGGCTTCCGGCTACAACAAAAGCAAAAGAAGGATCATCTTCTACAAAAAGGATTTTAATTTTATTCATACAATATCACTTTCTTCTATCGTTCCTAATGAGATTGGAACGGTAACGGTAAATTCACTACCCAAACCTTCGGAACTAAACAGGGCAATTGTTCCGCCATGAGCTTCAATTACTTGCTTTACATAATTGAGACCTAATCCGAAACCGCTAACCGATTTTCTCTTTATTTCCACTCCACGCTCGAAACGTTCGAATATTTTTTCTTGATCTTTTTTCGAAATTCCACGTCCATTGTCTTTCACTTGAATATAAACTTGTTTGTCACTTGCAGTACATTGAATATTTATACAAACTTCATTGCCTGAGTATTTTATGGAATTGTCAAACAAATTACTAAGGGCATTGCTCAGATAAACCGGATCGGCATTTAATTCCACGTTTTTCAAATCATAATGAGTTTTGAATTCGACCGTTTTATCTTCCTGTACCGAAAATTTATCAATCAGCAATTGAATCATTTGCGGTAATTCGATTGGCTGTTTATTTAATGTTAATTGTTTTTTTTCTATATAGGCAAGCGTAAGGATTTGATTTGTTAATGCTTGTAAATTAAGGACTTGTTCTGTTGCTATGGCGCAATGTTTATTTCGTATTTCCGGCTGATTGTCCAGCAATCCTTTATTCAATTGGTCAATAACGACATGAATGGTTCCCAATGGGGTTTTCATATTATGAGTCAAGGCATGGGTAAAATTATCTCTTAACTGATTCAGATGAAATTGATTTAAAAATACTTTTGTTTGATAAATAAGACAAGCAACTATCAAAATAAGAACCAAAATGGACAATATTAAAACGCCTAACATATTCATGAAAATGCGAGAAGGAGTTATTCGAATAATCGCTTCTATCTTCTTCCCATCAATAATAGAAATTGGATTTATTTTAAATCCATCATTTATTTCTTTACCTGTAGTATCTACTACATTATTTAAGGAATCTCGATATGTCAATCGATAATCTAACTTGAGATTATTTTCCTTTAAAATAACAGTATAAAGACTGTCAAGGGCGAATATATCAAAGGGAGTATCTTTTATTTTTAGAAGAGATTGAACTATAAAGAAGTGCTCAGACATAATTCCATCTTCTTCTATGCGTTCTGAATTAGATTCAAATGTAGCAACTACTGTACCGTCCTCTGGAAATTCCCCTTTTTCTTTCTTTAGGGCATCATGCTTTTCCATTTCTAAGTACCTTAAACTCATTTCTTTTTCAAGGGCATCGATGAAAGCAATGTTTACAGATTCTTGAATATTCCTTAGGTTTATCTGATAAGCATGATGTAACCAAATGCCTTGTAAGGCTAGTAAAAAAAACATAGCTATAAGGAAGATTTTTAATATGTGTGCAGGCTTCATAAATGATGTTTGTGTTATTTTCGTACAAATGTACGATGTTTTTTTTAATTTGAAAGTTATGTTAAGATAACATTAACATAACAATAACATAGCTTAACCTTGATTGTCATTAGTAGGTCGTTTCTTTGCGTACGAAATAAAACAAAAAAAAATATGAAAACAAAAAGAAATTTTAATTCAAAAGAAAATGCCCCAAAGGGTACTACAGTTTTTAATCCTTTATCCAAAGACGAGTTGAATAATATTTTTGGAGGGAGATGGGAAAGAAGAATCATAAATGGGAAAGAAGTCTTTATATATGTCGTGAAATAATTCTTTAAATGAAGTAAAAACAATTGAAGGAGGAACAAAATGCTCTTAGTGTTAAAATCTAAATTCAATTTATATTATTAAGAAAACAAAAATCTTGCAAGTATATTGTTTTAGTTAGCGAGTTACCGATGCTCTTATAATAATCGGAAAGCGGAAGTCGAAAAGCTTAAGACAGAGTAGACAAATTAAATAAATTTTTATGAAAAATATTAAATGTTCAGTATTTTATTTTGTATTAATTCTAATAGGTACTTATTTTAGTTCTTGTTCTGATTCTGAACAAGATTTGTACTCGAATGAAAGAGCCATAACAATCGAAGAGAGGTATCAGTTAAGTAAAGACTTTGCAGAACTTCATAGTAAAGGATTAGATTTTGTGTACCAAGATTTATATAAGCATAATACCAATTCAAATTTGCTCCGCGCATCTGAGAGTGATTATGCAGAACTTATGGGTGTTTCTTTGGCGGAATTTCTATCTCAAGAGCAAGCAATAGCTACTATATCTGACTTTAACCAAAAAATGAATTTTAGAGAAAAAAGTATGGCTCTTAGATCATCTGACGATAACCAAGATATATTGGAAGTGCTATCTTTTTTCGATCAAGCAGTAGACAACATTGACAATTTTTTGTCACCGGAATTTGAGATTTATCAGATTATTGGTTCTCCAGAATTCGCAGCTTTATCAGAAGTTGAACAAAATCAGTTATTAGTACTTTTTGCGATATTTGATGATTCTGCAAATTATTGGGAAGAAAGCATAGAGGGTTGGAACGATTTATTTAATGACGAGAATAATGTTGCCACTCGATCTGTAGGAACAATTCCTAATAGCGTTCAAGTATCTGCCAATCGTACAATTGCAAAAGCTGATGCAATAGGTGGTCTAAGTGGTGCTATTGGAGGAGGCATAAGTGGTGCTATTGGAGGCGCTTTTGCAGGACCAAAAGGGGCTTTGGCAGGAGGAATTGGAGGTTTCATTGGTGGAGGTGTTGGTGGAGCTATATCTGCTTCTTTAACAATGTATTTAATGCAAAGCTCTTCAAGCACCTCATCTCAGCTTTTCATTTCTATGCCAAATGGATCATTAGAAGCCGTTCCAAATGGACAAATAATTCAGCTTCCTGATGGTGGATTAGTCAAATATTCGAATGGAATGTTTCTTCCTCTTTCCGCTACTGAGATTCTACAATTGATGTCTATGTATTAAACATCAAACTATGAAAAAGAAAAAACCAAGTTTGAGAGTTCAACTGTTAATTGCAGTTGGTGGTGCAATTCTCGCGACTGCGATTGAATATTTTCTAGCTATCCGTTTTCTGCCGGAGCTGGCAGAATTATTTTCCTCTCCAAGCTTTGTCATATTTAAGTTTTCTATTCATGCGTTTATTTGTGGTGGAGTATTCCCATTCTCATTATTTTTCAAATGGACATTAAAAAAACTGAAGATAATCAAAGAAGAAGAAGGTTCGACAAAAAACATCTGATTTATAGTGAGTTTGCAGCTTATTAATCATCTATCTTAGTTCATGGGTTGCCCAAAAGGGTATTTTAGACAAATACTATTGAGTTTTATCAGAGACTGTTTTAAAAGTCGCCAATAGAACGCAGATAAAGCGGATTAAATGGATTGTCGCAGATAATGAAAAATTGAACAAGTAAATTATCTACAACTTATAAAATATAAATCTGCGACAATCCACTTCATCCGCTTTATCTGCGTTCCATTGTCGATTTTTGAGATAGCCTCTTTCTTTACCCAGAAATAACTTATGATATTACTTTTTCCAACAAAAACGAAATATCTTCATCAGCAGATAACTCTTTCGCAATTAAATCCTTTCTAAACAAGCGAGCCATTTTTGAACCCATCAAATTCAATTCATTCCCTTCTCTTTTCAGCAAACAAGCCTCTCGCAACCCCAGCACATAAACATCCGGATTAATCGCAATAAACTCATTAATCCTATCTTCGCGAGTCTCGCCGCCGTGACCTTCCGGATGAACATCCAAATAATGCGGATTGATTTGGAAAGGAATCAATCCCAATGTATCATAACTTTTCGGAGCAACAATCGGCATATCATTAGTTGTCTTCATCGTTGGACAAGCCACATTACTTCCCGCGCTCCAACCAATATAAGGCGTTCCCGCTTCAACTTTCTTTCTAATTGCAGCCATTAAATTAAGCTCTTGCATTTGTTGAACCAATCGCCAAGTATTTCCGCCACCAACAATAATCACTTCCGCCTCCTCCACCGCTTGAACCGGATTTGAAGCATGATGAATGCTTTTTACTTGATAACCCAATTCGGACAAAGCACTGTCCACTTTTGCCTCATATTCATTATAACTGAAAGTCACTGCTGCATAAGGAATAAAAAGAGCAGTTTCCGGTGTATTCCCTAAAAAATCTTTAATATACGTTTTTGCCCAAGCTAAATAATTTTCGCCTTTATTCGTTGAATTGCTTAATAATAGAAGTCTCATGAATTATAATCGTTAAAAATTAGGACAAAATAACATTATTTTTTTCAAAAAGTTGTATATTTGTGACGAAAATACTTTTTTTGATGTTTAAACGATTCATTTCTATACTGCTTATTTTCACTGTCAATATTCTTTTCTTGACACACGCAGTCGTGCCGCATCATCATCACAATGGAATTCCTCATTTCACTTCTTTAGAAATAGAAAATCATGCACAACATGAAGAGCATTGTTGTTGTCCGCTTGATGATAATGACGAACATCAACATTCCAATGAAGGTAGTTGTCAATTAGAACAAGATATTAACGCTATTCGTGTTACAGGAAAAGAAGACTGTCATTGTCTTGTTTGTTGTTGTAGTTTACACAATCATTCAGATTTGCTTTTGCAAGCAACCTTATTGTATTTCAACCCGGATTTTTCTTTTTGGGAAATTGACGAAAAGCGACAACAACCACCTTATTTAATAAACTATCACTCCATTTATGCAAGTTCCGCTTTGGGCTTGCGGGCGCCTCCTTCTTGTTGAATAAAAATTAAAGAATAAAAGCTTCATTTATAAGTTTTTATTCACATGAATCTCTTTTTTAATTTATTCAACAATAATTAATCATGAAAAAAATAGTATTTACATGGGCTATTTGTGCCTTTATTTTTGTTTCTTGTAATAAATCATCGCATACTCATAATCACGACGAAAATTGCGAACATAATCATCAACATGAACACAGTGAAAATTGCAATCATGAACATGAAGGCGAAACTCCTGTTCAAGAGAGTTTTACTTTAGAATCTGAAACCAATTAATCATTATTGTCATGAAACATTTTATTTATCTAAGCATTATTTTTTTAATGCTTACAGGATGTCATTCTCACAAACATGACCATCCACATTCACACGATACTCCTTTAATGATAAGTGCTTACGATGACAAATATGAAGTTTTTGTCGAAGCTCAGCCATTCGCGAAAGGAAAACAATCTGAAGTTACTGTATTTCTTACTCATTTGAATAATTTCAAACCGGCAAATGTATCTTCCATTACACTCAGTTTAATTGTAGATAATCAAGGTATTCGTCAAACAATTGATAATGCTGTCTCTGAGGGAGTTTATCAGTTTTTTTTGACTCCGGAAACAGTGGGGGATGCGTATTTGCTTTTCGATATTAAAAGCAATTCTGAAATTTCAAAAATTCAAATGGACGGAATCGTTGTTTATGAAGATGCTCATACAGCCGAACATATCGCAGAAGAACAAGCTCCCGATTTCCCGAATGCCATTTCGTTTAATAAGCAACAGCAATGGAAAATTGATTTTGAAACAGCTTTGCCGACAATTGAACTTTTTGGACAAGTGATAAAAACAACCGGACAACTGGAATCTTCGCAAATAGACGAAAGTATAATTTCGGCAAAAACATCAGGAATTGTCGCATTTAAAAGGAATGTTTTGGAAGGTCAATCGGTTCAAGCCGGACAAGAATTGTTTGTTATTTCCGGTTCCGGAATTGCAGAAAACAATATTAATCTTCAGTTCGCGGAAGCTCAAAACAGGTATCAGAAAGCGGAAGCTGACTACAAGCGGGCGCAGGAACTTTTAAGTGATAAAATTGTTTCCGAAAAAGATTTTCTGGAAATAAAAAGCATATATGAGAATGCAAAAGCGGTTTATGATAATCTGTATAAAAACTTTTCTGCGAATGGACAACGAGTATCAAGTCCGATTTCCGGTTTTATTCGACAACTCTATGTTTCAAATGACCAATATGTAGAAGCTGGACAAGCTTTATTGAGCGTTACCAAGAATAAATCTTTGTTTTTGAAAGCGGATGTTCAAGCGAAATACGCATCGCTTTTACCGACAATCGTTTCGGCTAATATTCGGACATTGAATAGTCAAAAAACGTATTCTTTGGACGAATTAAACGGAAAAGTTTTGTCTTACGGAAAATCACTCAATGAAGATAATTACATGCTTCTGGTTACTTTTCAGATTGATAACAAAGGCGATTTTATTTCCGGAGGATTTGTGGAAGTGTATATCAAAATGCAGTCGAATAAATCGACAATGACTCTTCCGAATACAGCTATTACAGAAGAACAAGGAAACTATTTTGTGTTTGTTCAATTAACGCCCGAATTGTTTGAAAAAAGAGAGGTCGCAATTGGTGCAACAGACGGAATTCGAACAGAAATTCGTTCCGGATTGGAAAAAAACGAAAGAATTGTTACACGTGGGGCAATTTCCGTAAAACTGGCGCAATCCGCTGGCGCATTAGACCCTCATGCCGGTCATGTTCATTAATTGAAAAGAGAAAATCATGTTAAATAAAATTATAAGTTTTTCGCTTAACAATAAGTTATTCATATTGTTAGCGTCCGTAATTCTGATTGTGTTTGGAACTTACATAACGGAAAAAATGGACATAGATGTATTCCCTGATTTGACCGCGCCTACAGTTGTGGTAATGACGGATGCTCAGGGAATGGCAGCAGAAGAAGTCGAAAGATTAGTTACTTTTCCCATTGAAACAGCCGTAAACGGAGCAACAGATGTTCGAAGAGTTCGTTCTTCGTCCATGCAAGGCTATTCTTTTGTCTGGATTGAATTTGATTGGGGTACGGATATTTTCAAAGCACGTCAGATAGTAAGCGAAAAAATGGTTACTTTGACAGAAACTATGCCGACCGGTATTCAGCCCGTATTAGCTCCGCAATCCAGCATTATGGGCGAAATCCTTTTCATCGGATTACAAGCAGATACCACTTCTTTAATGGATTTGCGAACAATTGCCGAATGGACAGTTCAGCCTGTAATCTTGGCGACCGGAGGCGTTTCTCAAGTTACAATTATTGGAGGGGAATACAAACAATATCAAGTACTTGCAGACCCGCATTTAATGAAATACTATAAAGTGACATTAAATGAATTAGCAGATATTTGTTCCGGCATTTCGGAAAATTCCACCGGTGGCGTTGTGCGCGAATACGGAAACGAATATATGCTTCGAGGAATGGCTCGCACGTATGATTTAGATGAATTAGCTAATTCTTTTGTTAAGATGAACGGAAATCAACCCGTTTATCTTCGCGATGTTGCTGAAATTAAAATCGGAGCTGCTGTCAAAATGGGAACGGCATCTCAAAATGCAAAACCGGCAGTGATTATGTCTGTTTCGAAGCAGCCGAATATTAATACGTTGAATGTAACAAAGAATATTGAACAGAATTTGGCTGAATTGCAAAAAACACTTCCGGCGGATGTTCAAATGGATACGAAAATCTTCCGACAAGCTGATTTTATCAACACTTCCGTGAATAATGTATCGCGCGCATTGATTGAAGGAGCTATTTTTGTCATTATTATTCTTTTCTTGTTTTTGGGAAGTTTCCGGACAACAATCATCTCGGTAATTGCTATTCCGCTTTCTTTACTCGGAACTGTTATCGTTATGCATTTCATCGGAATGAACATTAACACCATGAGTTTGGGAGGTATGTGTATTGCTATCGGTTCGTTGGTTGATGATGCAATTATTGATGTAGAGAATGTTTACAAGCGACTCCGGCAAAATCATGCAAAACCAAAAGAGGAAAGGGAAACGATTTTTAATATTGTTTTTGAAGCTTCACGCGAAATTCGTGCTTCAATCATCAATGCAACCTTGATTATTATAGCTGCTTTTATTCCCTTATTTTTCCTTTCGGGAATGGAAGGTCGAATGCTTCAGCCTTTAGGAATTGCTTATATTGTGGCTCTATTCATGTCGTTAATTGTAGCGATGACACTTACGCCTTTATTGTGTAAACTTCTTCTTTCCAACGAGAAATACTTGGATAAAAACAAGAAAGAAAGTTGGTTGGCTGCTAATCTCGCTCGCTGGTATGAAAAGTCGCTTCAATGGGCATTGGGACACAAAAAGTCGATTCTTGCTTCGTCAGGAGGTTTATTGATTATTTCAATTGTAATGTTTTTCAATATGGGTTCTGCTTTTTTGCCCGAATTTAATGAAGGAGCATTGACCATTTCGGTCGTTTGCAAACCGGGAGTTTCATTGGACGAAAGCGACCGCTTGGGACAACTGGTAGAAGAGGAATTATTGAGTATTCCTGAAGTAAAAACAACCGCTCGACGCACCGGAAGGGGAGAATTGGATGAACATTCTCAATCCACGAATGGAGCGGAAATTGACGCCAATTTTATTTTGGATAAACGTTCTCAGGATATCTTTATGACCGATGTTCGGGAAAAATTGGCTTCCATTCCGGGCATTGCAACGACAGTCGGTCAACCTTTGGGTCATCGGATTGACCACATGCTTTCAGGAACGCGAGCGAATATTGCAATTAAAATCTTCGGAACGGATTTAAATCAGTTGTTTACTCTCGGAAATAAAATCCAGAATGCGATTTCTGATATTCCCGGATTGGTGGATATTAGTGTTGAACAACAAACCGAAGTACCGGAAATTCAAATTCGAGCCAATCGTTTGATGTTAGCTCGACACGGAATTTCGACAGAGGATTTTAATCGCTTTGTTGGCCTAGCTTTTTCCGGAGAAAAACAAACGGAAATATTTGAAGGACAACGTAGTTTTGATTTAATTTTAAAGTTAAATCCAGATTATACAACGACAATTGAAGGGATAAAATCAGCTCTGATTGATACCGGAGATGGCAAGAAAGTGCCTTTGGAAGAAGTGGCTGAAATTGTTTCTACTATGGGACCCAATGCCGTTAGCCGAGAAAACGTGCAACGAAAAATCGTGGTTTCAGTTAATGTCGCTGAACGAGATTTGGGTTCTGCTGTCAAAGAAATTCAGAGTACAATTACTTCTGCAGTAACTCTTCCGGAAGGTTATCGCATCGAATATGGAGGACAATTCGAAAGTACCCAAAAAGCATCTCAAACATTGCTTTTGACTTCTTTATTGGCTATCGGAATCATCTTTTTGTTGCTTTATCAGGAATTTAAAAATATAAAACTCTCCGGATTGATATTAATCAATTTGCCGTTGGCTCTAATAGGAGGGGTGTTTGCCGTATTTTTTTCATCCAAAATAATCAGCATTCCGTCTATTATCGGGTTTATAACTTTGTTTGGAATTGCTACGCGCAACGGTATTTTGTTGGTTTCCAATTATCAAAATTTAAGAAAAAAAGGAGTACATTTGCATGAAACCGTTTTGTATGGCTCG
>JGI996J12353_1000178_pt1 | contig 18394 bp, 14 predicted proteins | sample IntmicLarv5ML5BL_FD_12353 | JGI IMG/M metagenome (IMG submission 12353) | reverse complement strand
CTAGTCCAAAATGGACATGAAGTCGTGGCTGTTATGGTGGGCAAAAGTAATAGGAGGGAGTTGCCTAATTTTTTTTCTGAAAACATAAAAATTCCTATTTATCGTTTTGAAAGTCCGAATTTTCTTCCGGCAGCAAATCACAAAAAAACAAATATTTGGATCTCTATAATCTATAATTTGCTTAAAACGCCAAGTTATTTATTGAGTATAGCTTCTATTCGGAAAAAAATCCAAAAATTAGATGTTGATGTCGTTGTGAATTTTTATGATATGTTGGCCGGTTTAACTTATGCTCTTTTTCCGCCAAAAGCTCCTTATATAAGTGTTGCGCATCAATATCTTTTTTTGCATCCGGAATATAAATTTCCTCATGAAAATAAGGCTGAATTGAAGATGTTGAAGTTTTTCACGCGTATCACTTGTATCAGATCATCCAAATTATTTACCCTGTCTATTGAAAAAAAGGAAAATGTACCGGATCATAATATTGTCGTTGTTCCTCCTTTGTTAAGGAAGGATGTGTTTGATCTTTCTCCCGAAGAGGGAAATTTTCTTCATGGATATATGTTGAATTCGAATTACGCTGAAGAAATTATTGAATTTCAAAAGAAACATCCGGATGTACACATGCACTTTTTTTGGGATAAAAAAGAGGCTGAAGACGAAACAAAGATAAATGATCGTTTGTCCTTTCATAAAATAAATGATAAATTATTTCTCGAATACATGAGAAAATGCAAAGCTTATGCTACAACTGCGGGCTTTGAATCGGTTTGTGAAGCAATGTACATGGGCAAACCGGTGCTTATGGTGCCGACTCATATTGAGCAGTCTTGTAATGCTTATGAAGCTTCTTTAGCTGGTGCGGGAATTGTTGCGCCGGATTTTGATTTAGAAACTCTCTTGTCTTATGTTCCAAATTATAAGGCGAATGCCGAATTTCGTACTTGGGCACAGCAATCAGAATGGTATTGGATGAAAGAATTTAAATTTGAAAAAGAGGAATTGCTGCAAAAACGTTTGAGCTATAAATTTATTTTTGGATTAGAATAGTTGTTTCGGCAGTCTTTCGCTGGCACGGATTGCAAATCCGCGCCAGCGGAGCTCAAAATTAGATGCGATTGTTTTTATTCAAAACGAATGCCATTCCATTTATATATCTTTTCTTCGTTTAATAAAGGCTTAACTTCAAGTTGATTTTCAGGACTTAAGTCCTTTTGTATATTATATTTTTGTTGCAAACTTAATGTTTCCGAATCGTAAATAAATTGCATTAATGAAAGCTCCAAAGAAGGAAATTCCTCGTTAATAAACCATTTTTTGTCAACCGGAGAAATAAATGTTTTTGAATCAAGTTTAATCCAATTAATAGAGTAAAACTCAATTTGACTATCACAAATCGGAGCACAATTTGTATGAATCAGACAATAAAGCTTGGATTCATTAATCATTGGCAAAACAATTATTTGCAGAGAACTATTTCCTTTTTCCAGAAAAAGATAATTATCATTGAGACTTTTTATTGAAATCGAATCTCCGAAATTATTTAAAACAATTGCTTTTTGGTTCGCATTATGCAAATCAATCAAATCCATTCGTTTATTGGTCGTCAAATCTAAAAGAACGGATTCAGGAACAGAAATAAACGCATCTGTTGCTGTTTGAGCATATAATGAAGCTTTTGCTCCAAAAGCTATGATTAACATTACTATTTTTACTATTTTCATTGCCTTCAATTTTATTTATCGTGAGCCCAAATATAAGAAAAACATTCCTAATAAAACCAATGCCAAATCAAATCCTTTACTTTTCAAATTCTTTTCTTTATAGATTAATGCTCCGGCAATGAAGATGACAATAACATTACTTCTCCGAATCATTGAAACGATTGAAATCATTGCATCTGAATCGGATAATGCACGAAAATACGCGAAATCGGCTAAAGATAAAAAAAGTGATATAAATGGAATGGTCCAACGCCATTGAAAAGGTGTCGTCTTTTTTCGTGTAGGAAACCAAAGGCAAAATAAAACGATGCTCATAATCAGCAGTTGATAAAAATTATACCAAGATTGCATCGCCATTGCATCCAATTGACGCATCAGAAATTTATCATATAAACCGCTGGAAGCTCCGGAGATAACTGATAAAATCAGGAAAAATACCCATTTGTCTTTTTTGAAATTAATGCCTTCTTTTTTGCCGGAAACAGATAATAAATAGAAAGAAAGTATTGCTAATAATATTCCAATCCATTGAAACAGATTTAATTGTTCCCCGAAAATAAGAAGCGCTCCAAGTAAAACAAAAATCGGTTGTGTTGCTTTGATTGGTCCTACAATCGTAAGCGGTAAATGCTTGGTTGCAAAATAAGCAAATATCCAAGAACATAAAACGATTAATGATTTAATAAAAATAAGAGCATGTTCTTTTAAGGATATTTGAGATGCAAATAAGATTGTATCTTGCAGTATTTCAGGTTTATAATAAGAAATAAGAACAAAAGGAAGAAACAGTAAACTGGAAAATAAAGTATTTAAAAATAATACCGGAATAACGGCATTTTTATTGACAGATGCTTTTTTGCAAATGTCATAAAACCCTAATAAAAGTGCTGATAGAAATGCTAAATAAAGCCACATTTAGATAATAAATAAAGATTGAGGATATTCGATGTCGACTAAAAACAGTGCATTTCCGGGAACTGAAGTTCCGGCTTTTCCTCTGTCTTTCTCTTCTATGACTTGTCGAAATCCGTCTAAGGATAATTTTTCTCTGCCGACTTCAATTAAAGTGCCGACAATCGCTCGTACCATATTGCGTAAAAACCGATTGGCTTGAATGGTGAATATCCAAACGTCATTTTCTTTAACCCATTCAGCTTTGATTATTTTGCAATTATTCGTTTTGACATCTGTGTGTAATTTGCTAAAGCTGGTAAAATCTTCATATTCAAATAAAATATTTGCGGCTTTGTTCATTAAATCGAGATTTAACGGATGATTAATTCGATATAAATGTTCGTATTTGAACGGATTTTTTGTGTCTGTAATGTAGTATTTATATGTTCGGGAAATCGCATCGAAACGCGCGTGAGCTTCTTTTAGCACCCAAACAATTTTTTGAATAACAATATCTTGAGGTAAAATGCGATTTAATTTATTTTTTAATTGAGATGTATCTATTTCAGATTTATCCCAATCAAAATGCGCGACCATTAAACTCGCATGCACTCCGGTATCCGTTCGCCCGGCTCCTGTAATTGAGACAGTTGAACGCAACAAAGTACTCAAACTTTCTTCAATTTTTTGTTGTACAGTTATTCCGTTGGGTTGTATTTGCCAGCCACAATAATTTTTGCCATTGTAAGCAAGATAGATAAAATAACGTTTCATAAAATGCCTTTGAGAGTACAAAAGTATTCTTAAATTTTGGATAATTATTCATTTTTTTGTGTTAATATTGCTGCTTTATTTGTAACTTTGACAATTAATTGAATCTAAAATAGATATTTGTACTTTTATTCTCTTGGAATTATGAAGAAAAAAATTATTTCCTCTTTTCTCACTTGTTTAATAAATCTTATTATACTTTCCGCTTTTGCAGTTCCGGCAAATCCTGATCCGGTCGAAATTTTATTGCCGGATGGAACTTCGGTTACCTATTACATAAAAGGAGATGAACGCGTACATTGGCTGCAATCGGTAGATGGTTATACATTATTATTTAACAAAGATAAATTTTTAGAATACGCCACTTTGGATGTTGAGGGAAATCTGGTTCATTCCGGTCATATTTATCGACAAAATCAACTCCGTTCATCTGGCGAGGTTAATTTTCTTTCAAAAACACCCAAAGACTTAAGATATAGTAAAACTCAAATTCAGACACTTTCTCAAATATGGGAAATGACGGAGTCGAGTATTGCAAGAAGACCGGTTTTAGGGGAGAAAAAAGCACTTTGCGTATTGGTCGGTTTTCCGGATAAACCTTTTGTCAAAACGGTAGAGGAATTTGAAAACTTGATGAATCAAGTTGGTTATTCTCAAGGATCGGCAAGAGGAAGTGTCAAAGATTTTTATCGAGAAAATTCATACGGAAAAATGGATTTGACTGTTACAGTTGTTGGTCCTTATGAAGCTCCAAATATTTGCAGTTATTACGCCAATGATAATCGCTATCAAGAATTTGCAAGAATGGTAGCAGAAACGGCAGATGCAGATGTCGATTTTAATGATTTTGCGAATGAAAGTGGAGAGTTAGAGACTTTTCATATTATTTTTGCCGGCTATGGAGATGAATCTTCTGGATTTGCAGGAGGAACAGGCACACAAATTTGGTCACATAAATGGGAACTTAGACGCCCGATTTTCTTGGATGGCGTGAGAATTTCGGTCTATTCTTGTTCGCCAGAATTGAGAGGACGTAACGGAGAGACAATTACATCTGTTGGAGTTATTTGCCATGAGTTATGTCATGTTTTTGGAGCAGCAGATTATTATGATACGGATTATGCTGGTTCGGGAGGGGAGTATCCCGGAACGGGAAATTGGGATTTAATGGCTAATGGAAGTTGGAATAATAATGGTGATTCGCCGGCTCATATTAATATGTTTCAGAAAATATTATATGGTTGGGTTGATCCGATAGAATTAACTTCAAGTGTTACTATTAGTGATATGCCGAATTCGACAGAAAATCCCGTCGCTTATGTAATACGACCAACATCAAATAACGAAATGTATGTTTTAGAGAATAGGCAAAGAATAGGATTTGATACGAATGTTCCGGGCAGTGGTTTGCTTATTTATCACATTCATAATTCCGCATCTACGGGAATGGTTAATAACACAAGGCATCCTCAGCAAGCGTATGTAGTTGCTTCTTCCATAACATCTGCTAGCTATGCAATTCCGAATTCATCAAGAAATTCCTATGGGTCTATTAATTCAAGCAGAACGCCCTTTACGAATGCTGTTGGTAGAAATGAATTTTCGGGAACATCTATTCCTCAAATGTTTTATTGGAATGGCACTTCCGGAGTTCCTGTAATGGATAAACCAATAACAGATATTACACAATATGAAGGTTTAATATCATTTAAATACAGGGGAGGAAATTTTGAAGAGCCTTCTCCTGCAACAAATTTAATGATGCTTCAAATTCATGACGATGGAGTTGTGAGCTTGGCTTGGGATGCGCCGGATGACGGATTTCCTTATTACGAATATGATTTATATCGAGACGGAGAACTAATTCAATCTAAAATTACGGGAACGCGTTTTGATGATTCTTTAACCGTTCCGGGAGTATATGATTATTGTGTCATATCATCTGTTTTTGGGCAGGAATCGGAATCGGTATGTGAATCTTTTACTTATATTGTAATAGAACAACTAGAGCAGCCACAAGAAGAAGGAATTTGCTCGGGAGAAGAGTTTGTGTTGGTTATCGATGCAGAGCCTGAAAATCTTTTTTATCAGTGGTATAGAGAAGATGAAATCATTGACGGCGCGAATGAGAATGAATATCGAATACCAAGCTTTAGTGAGTTCGATGAAGGTTCTTATTATGTAATTGTTAGCGATGAATCGGGTTTAAGTCAAAAACAAAGTAATACAGTAGAGCTTAAGCTTCAATCATCTTCCTTATGTGATAATGTAAAAGTGAATGAAATCCTTTTGACAGAAGTTTATTTATATCCGAATCCTTTTTCTGATAATGTATACATAAGTAGCAACGAATCGGATATCATAAGTATTATAATTACCGATTTAAATGGTCGAGAAATATATGTTAATAAGGATATAATCTCTCAAAATATAAATACTTCTTCTTGGGTTAAAGGTGTATATATTGTGAAGGTAACAACAAGAACAAGCTCCTTGATTTATAAAATTATCAAAAATTAGCAATTTAATATAAATCAAAAGATAAACGCATTTAACTCTAGGGCTTCACTGGCGCGGATTTGTAATCCGTGCCCTTTTTTGATATTTGGCACGGATTGCAAATCCGCGCCAGCGAGGTGCCATAAAATATTTAAATGCGTTTGTGTAGCTCGGGGTTATGCAAAACCTTATCTTTCAACGAAAAGAATTTTGAAAAACTGTGTAAAGTCATAACTGCCACAGTAAATCATAAGATCAGACCCTTCTGCACAGCATATTTCGCCAGCCTTTATCGTATTTAAAGAATCAAACTTTTGATAGAAAGAAGTAGGTGAAAAAATTTGAGTTTTAACAAATGGATTTATTTGCCCTTTTGTTGCAGTCCCGTCTAAATTCGCAATCACATAAGTTAAATTGGCATAATAATTTGGTTTAACATCTTTTTTGGCTTCAATAATCAAATTAACATGCAAAGCTCCGGTTTCCGGTAGAGCTTCGGAAACTCGTGCAACTTTTACCAAAAAATCAGGGTGATTATATTGTATCTCGAATGGAATTTCGTTATTAAAAATCTCTTCAAAAGCAGTTGTTGCATCTTTTAAAAAGTTTTCATTCATTTCTTTTTCTTTTTGTTCCCATTCGCTGTAAATTTTCAGGGCTTTTTTTTCATCTAAATCAGAAGACATTTTTTCGATATATACTTCTTTTAATTCTTGTAGAGCCTTACTTTTTTCAATATAAACAGAGGGGAAAGCGCCTAAATAGTCATTTTTTTCGTATTCAATATTATTGCTACTTTTGCTACAAGATGCTAAAATTACTACGGCAAAAATTACACTTGCTAATTTTAATCTTTTTGTCATTTTTTAAATTTTAATATTAATAAATTGTGTATATAATGGAAATTTTTTGTTTTAATTCTTTTTCCAAAATTAATGAATAGTTAATAAGATTTCGATTTTGTTAATTATGGCTACAAACATATAAATAAATGTTTAATAATAGAATGTTTACGGACTAAAAAGTTTATGTAATTGATGTAATTCTTATAATGGCAGACTTTTTGAATAATCTATGGTGAATATAAAACATTATAATTTAATTGTTTATTTGTAATTTATTGATATTTAGATAGTAAACTGAGAAACGACAAAAATATGAGCAAGAAAGATTTAGAAAGTAAGGTGAATAGTGAAGAAAATTTTACTGACAACTTAGCAGAAGATATGCCAAAAGAACCTATTCAGGAAGAAAATTCAGAGCAAGAAGAGCTTTCCTCTGACAACGAGTCAGAAGACGAATTGGCTAAATTGAAGGATTCTTATATTCGATTAATGGCTGAATATGATAACTATCGCAAACGAACCATTAAGGAGAAAGCAGAATTAATTAAAAATGGCGGAGAAAAGGTTTTGATTGGTCTCTTGCCGGTTGTGGATGATTTTCAAAGAGCTTTGGAGAATATTGATAGCGCAAAAGATTTGGATGCTGTAAAAGAAGGAGTAGAGTTGATTTATAATAAATTCATTGCCTACCTTCAGCAAAACGGCGTTAAAACAATTGAAGCATTGGGCGAACCATTTGATGCTGATTTCTGCGAAGCCATAGCAACAATTCCTGCGCAAGAAGAAGACCAAAAAGGAAAAGTAATAGACAGCATACAAACAGGATATACTCTAAACGATAAAGTAATTCGTCACGCGAAAGTTGTTGTGGCTAATTAATATACATACAGAATGGCAACAAAAAGATGTTATTACGAGGTTTTAGAAGTTTCTAAAACCGCTTCGGCAGATGAAATAAAAAAAGCGTATAGAAAAAAGGCAATTCAATATCATCCAGATAAAAACCCCGGAGATAAAGAAGCCGAAGAGAAATTCAAAGAAGCGGCTGAAGCTTATGAAGTTTTAAGCAGCGAAGAAAAGAAAAGCCGATACGACCAATTTGGTCATGCAGGAATGAGCGGTGCCTCAGGAGGAGGTTACGGTGGTGGAGGTATGTCTATGGATGACATATTCTCTCATTTTGGCGATGTTTTCGGTGGTGGCTTTGGCGGAGGATTTAGTAATTTTGGCGGATTTGGTTCGAGCAATGGTCGCCGAAGAGCTAACCGAGGTTCCGATTTGAGAGTTAAAGTGAAGCTAACTTTGAAAGAAATAGCAACAGGTGTTGAGAAAAAAATTAAAGTAAAAAAATACATCAGCTGTCCGCAATGTAAAGGAAGCGGAGCTGAAAATGATAAAGCTTATTCTACCTGTTCAACTTGCCGAGGTCAAGGCCAAGTGACAAGAGTGATGAATACCATTTTGGGACAGATGCAGACAGCCGCTGTTTGTCCCGATTGTCATGGAGACGGCAAAACGATTACAAAAAAATGCACTCACTGTTATGGCGAAGGAATTATTAAAGATGATGATATAATCACAATTAATATCCCTGCAGGAGTTGAAGAAGGAATGCAGCTTTCTGCCGGAGGAAAAGGAAATGCCGCTCGAAGAGGTGGTGTCAATGGTGATTTGCTAATTGCGATAGAAGAAGAGGCGCATCCTGAATTAATCAGAGACCAGCAGGATATTATTTATAATTTACTGTTGACTTTTCCGCAAGCAGCAATGGGAAGTGCTGTCGAAATTCCAACATTAGACGGTAAAGCCAAAATTAAAATAGAGCCGGGAACTCAACCGGGAAAAGTGCTTCGATTAAGAAGCAAAGGTTTGCCTTCTGTTAATCGTTATGGAACAGGCGATTTGTTGATAAATATTGCAGTTTATGTGCCTGAAAAATTGACAAAAGAACAGGAAACGATTTTATCCGGAATGGAAAATTCTCCGAATTTTCAGCCTTCTTCATCGGTAAAAGAAAAAATATTTAGCAAGTTTAGAAATATATTTGATTGACATTTTAATGCAACAAGAAAATAATTGGCGTGAAATGGTTCCTGCGGTTGTTGCAACTGCTGGAACCATTTTTCATGAAAACGGCTTGGCTTCTATTGTTTTGCCTCGTTATAAAAATCGCTGGATGATTAAATTGTTTGTGAATGAAAAACGAAAAAATGAAATTCGTTTGGATTTGGATGAATTGGGTACTGCTGTTTGGCAACAAATCAATGGGGAAAATTCAGTTCAAAATATTTTAAATAATTTACACGAAATAGGAGAGACCGAGTTCCAATTTGAAGAGCGAGTAATCCAATTTTTATCTAATCTTTATAGAGATAAAATAATCACATTAAGATATTTGTAGAGACGCAATGCTTGCGTCTCGTTTCCGAATTGTTCAAATTTGAATCATTCAAAACCGAATTGTTCAAATCGAATTATCCAAAATGAGACGCAAGCATTGCGTCTCTACATTTCATCGTTTTCTTCTTCCTCCTCTTCCTCCTCTTCTTCTTCAATTTCTATCGGTTTTTGCGGTCCCGCTTTTCTGAAAATCAGCGCGCAAATCAAACCGCTTACAGCACCGGATAAATGCCCTTCCCAAGAAATTGTAGGGTCAACAATTTCAGCAATTGGAAACATATTCCAAAGCATGCTTCCATATAAAAAGACGACCAATAAAGAAATTGCCATTAAAGGAATGTATTTTCGGAAAATGCCACTGAAAAATAAAAAGAAAGCAAGCGCATAGACTAATCCGCTCGCTCCTATATGCCAAGATTCACGTCCGATACACCAAGTGAAAAATCCGGATAATATCCATGAAATTGGAAAGACTGCAAAACCGATTTCATTGTAAAAATAAAATAAACACCAACCTAGCAAAATAAGAGGAATACTGTTCGAAAAAAGATGTTTGATATTCGAATGGATAAATGGCTCGATGAAAATACCAATCAATCCGCTTGTCTCTCTTGGATAAATTCCAAAGCGATGCCAATTTGTATCCAAACCTCGTTCCAGTGCAAATACAATCCAAAGAATCAGCACAAAAAAACAAGGAAAAAAGAGCGCATATACCAAGCGTTTGGTTTCAACTTTCATGAAATAGATATTTGTTGGCAAATTTACTCAAAAACTGAAAAAAGAAGCTATATATTTTTGATATTATAATTATTTGTCGTACATTTCGTTTTTCAAAAAAAGTATAAAATAAAAGATAGTATATGAAATACCTTAAATTCGATAAAAACCTCCTTATTAACTTGGAAGAATCTCTCAAAAGAGAAATTTTGAGGACTAATCGTGGGGGAGCTTATCATTCTACTACTATTGTTGATTGCAATACACGTAAGTATCATGGACTGTTAGTTTGTCCGGTTCCTCAATTAGATTCAGACAATCATGTTTTATTATCTTCCTTAGATGAGACAGTCGTCCAGCATGGAGCCGAATTTAATTTAGGCGTTCATCAATATTCGGAGTCTCATTTTAGTCCAAATGGGCATAAATATGTTCGTCAATTTGAATTTGAAAAAGTTCCCCGAACAATCTATCGCGTAGGAGGAGTTATTTTAGCCAAAGAAAAAGTATTTGCCGCTTTTGATAATCGTATATTAATAAAATATACGTTGTTAGATGCACATTCGCCGACTCTTTTGCGCTTCAAACCTTTTTTGGCTTTCCGAAATGTGAAAGATTTGACGTATGCTAATCCGGTTGCTAATCGAAATTATACTCAAATAGAAAATGGTATAAAAACATGTATGTATGAAGGATATCCTGATTTACACATGCAATTTAGCAAACCTGTCAATTTTATTTATAATCCTGATTGGTACAAAGGCATTGAATATTCAAAGGAATTGGAACGAGGTTTTCCTTACAAAGAAGATTTATATGTTCCCGGTTATTTTGAATTGGAAATAAAAAAAGGAGAATCAATCTATTTTTCAGGAAGCGATACGCCAATTGATACTTCTTTAATTGCAAAACAATATGAAGAAGAATCACAAACTCGTACTTCTCGTACCAGTTTTTATAATTGTTTGAAAAATTCGGCGCAACAATTTTATTTTCGGCCGACTGAAAATGATGCTTATCTTTTAGCCGGATATCCTTGGTTTAAAGTACGGGCAAGAGATTTATTTATCTCGATGCCGGGTTGCTCTTTAGCGATTGACGATGTTGTCCGTTTTGAAAAGCTAATGAATACTGCTATTCCAGCTCTTCGTAATTTTATGAAGGAAGGAAGTCTGGACAGTATGATTCAAGAAATTGACTTGCCGGATGTTCTTCTGTGGGCTGTTTGGGCATTACAACAATATGCAAAAGCAACCTCAACGCATCAGTGCAATGAACAATACGGAGAACTGATTCAAGAAATCATACAATATATAATGGATAATAAACATCCGAATTTGTTGTGCGATTCCAATGGACTTTTGTATTCCGATGGAAAAGAGAAAGCAATTACTTGGATGAATTCAACTTCAGAAGGAAGACCAATTGTTCCGCGTTCGGGCTATATTGTTGAATTTAATGCTTTGTGGTATAATTCATTAAAGTTTGCATTGGAATTGTCGGAAATTGAAAATAATTTAAAAAAGGCTGAATTATTGGAACAATTTGCCGAAAAAGCAGGTTTTTCTTTTGTGGAAACCTTTGTCAATGGATACGGTTATTTATATGATTATGTAGACGGAAACTACATTGATTGGAGTGTTCGTCCGAATATGTTATTTGCGGTTTCTTTGGATTATTCTCCATTGAGTCGAAGTCAAAAACGAACCGTGTTGAATATTATTACAAAAGAATTGTTGACACCTAAAGGAATTCGTTCATTGAGTCCCAAAAGCGGAGGATATTGTCCTTATTATATTGGTCCTCAACACGAACGCGATTTGGCATATCATCAAGGAACCGTTTGGCCTTGGTTGTTAGGATTCTATTTGGAAGCTTATTTGAGATTATATCAATATAGCGGCGTAAACTTCGTGGAAAGAATGTTGATTGGTTTGGATGAAGAAATGAATACACATTGTATCGGTTCTCTTTCTGAACTTTTTGACGGCAATCCTCCTTTCCAAAGTCGAGGAGCTACATCATTTGCAATGAATGTATCTGCCATTTTGAGAGTATTAAAATTTTTAGAAAACTATAATGTAATTGAAAATTGAAAGCATTAATGTTTGGTTGGGAATTCCCACCCCATATTTTAGGAGGTTTAGGAACAGCTAGTTATGGCTTGACCAAAGGAATGGCATTGCAGCCTGATATGGAAATTACTTTTGTCATGCCTAAACCTTGGGGAGATGAAGATCAGAGTTTTCTAAGGCTGATAGGTGCTTGCAATACTCCGATTGTTTGGAAAGATGTTGCTTGGGAACAGGTAACGGAAAAGCTTGGAAAATACATGAGTCCTCAATTGTATTACAATTTGCGGGATCATATATATGCCGATTTTAGTTATTACCAGACAAATGATTTAGGTTGTATCAGCTTTTCAGGAAGATACCCTGATAATTTGTTGGAGGAAATAAATAATTATTCCATTGTCGCAGGAGTCATCGCTCGCACCGCGGATTGTGATGTGATTCATTCGCATGATTGGTTAACTTATCCGGCGGGTATTCATGCAAAAACGGTAACAGGAAAACCTTTGGTGATTCATGTGCATGCAACGGATTTTGATAGGAGTAGGGGAAAGGTGAATCCGACAGTATATGGCATCGAAAAAGATGGTATGGATCATGCGGATCACATTATAACGGTAAGTAATTTAACTCGAAATACAGTTATTGAAAAATATCATCAAGATCCGAGAAAAGTAACAACTGTTCACAATGCAGTAGAGCCAATGAGTTCAGAGATTGAGGCGATTCAATCAAAGAAAGGAACAAAAGACAAAGTGGTTACTTTTTTAGGACGTATCACGATGCAAAAAGGACCTGAATATTTTGTTGAAGCGGCAGCAAAAGTTTTGAAAAAAACAGACAATGTTCGTTTTGTTATGGCAGGAAACGGAGATATGATGAATCAAATGATTCGTTTGGCTGCTCAACGAAATATTTCGGAACGTTTTCACTTTACGGGCTTTATGAAAGGAACTCAAGTGTATGAAGTCTTGAAATCCAGCGATGTATATGTGATGCCTTCCGTTTCGGAACCTTTTGGCATTTCGCCTTTGGAAGCGATGCAATGTGGAGTTCCAACAATTATATCTAAACAATCCGGTTGTGCCGAAATCCTTGAAAAAGCGATAAAAACGGATTATTGGGATATTGAAGCAATGGCAGATGCTATGTATTCGATTATTAGCTATTCAAGCATGGCCGAATATCTGAAAGTAGAAGGAAAAAACGAGGTCGATCAAATAACTTGGGAAAAAGCCGGTTGGAAAGTTCGTTCCATTTATGATCAAGTATTAAACCAGTAAAAATTTGTAATTACCATGAAAATTAAAAAGATATTATTATGAAAACTGTTTGTTTTTATTTTCAAATCCATCAACCATTTCGTCTGAAACGTTATCGCTTTTTTGATATTGGTGCAGATCATTATTATTATGATGATTTTTCGAATGAAGATATAATACACGGAATCGCTCAACGCACTTATTTTCCTGCCAACAATATGTTGTTGGATATGATTAAGGAATATAATGGGAAGTTTAAAGTAACATTTTCTATTTCCGGTTCGGTTTTGGAACAAATGGAAGTTTATGTTCCGGAAGCGATAGAACAATTTAAAGAATTAGCGAAGACCGGTTGTGTTGAATTTTTGGCGGAGACTTACAGTCATTCATTGGCTTCTCTTACCGATCCGGAAGAATTTCAAAGGCAAGTGAAGGCTCATTCTGATAAAATAGAACTTCTTTTTGGAATAAGACCTAAAGCGTTCCGAAATACAGAGTTGATTTATTCCGATGATATTGCTCTTCAAGTGGCTGATATGGGTTTTAAAGCCATGTTGACAGAAGGTGCAAAGCATGTTTTGGGTTGGAAAAGCCCTAATTATTTATATTCATCTGCTTCGGCTCCGGAATTAAAATTATTAGCTCGAAACATGAAATTTAGCGATGATATTTCTTATCGTTTTTCCAATTATGATTGGAGTGAATATCCTTTAGTTGCAGACAAGTTAGTTAATTGGATTGCTTCCACTCCCGAATCGGAACAATTGATTAATATCTTTCTAAATTATGATGTTTTAGGAAGTTTACAAGCTTCAGAAACGGGAATATTTGAATTCTTCAAAGCTATTCCTCGTTTTGCATTAGCTAAAGGAATCGCTTTCTCGACTCCGTCCGAAGTTTCTAATATGATGAAATCAGTTGGAGAATTGGCTGTTCCTTATGCTTGTTCGTGGGCTGGAGAAGAAAAAGACATTAGTCCTTGGATGGGAAATATACTTCAAAAGGAAGCCGTTAGCAAATTGTATGATATTACAGAAAAAATGCACATGGTAACCGATCGAAGAATATTGGAAGATTGGAAACGTTTGCAAGCTAGTGATCATTTTAATTATATGAGTACTAAGTTATTTCCGGGACCGAGTGTTTTTAGTCCTTATGAAAATGCTTATGATGCGTTCAATAATTATATGAATATCTTAAGTGATTTTATTGATCGGGTAAATGGTCAATTCCCGGAAGGAGTTGAAAATGAAGAATTGAATGCTTTGTTGACTACTATTCTTAATCAGGAAGAAGAAATTAAAAGGCTTGGAAAATTAGTGGAAAGCTCGAAATCAGAAACGCAAAGCGTGGAAAAAAAGTCTCCGGCAACTCGAAAAAGAAAAACAAAAGACGCTTCTTAAGGTAAAGGCTTCCTCAAAAAATCAACCAAAGGAACGCGGATAAAACGGATTGAGCGGATGAACGCGGATAATAAAAAATCTGCGATTATCCGCTCAATCTGTTTTATCCGCGTTCCTTTGGCTGATTTCCATTTGCGAAACCTTACAAAGAGCAGAAAAAGAAAACCCACCTCTATGATTTTGAAGTGGGTTTTTCTTGAATGTGTTGAAAGAATTTATTTCTTAATAATCTTTGTTGTAGACTCCACATTTTGACCTTTTACAGTTAAAATATAGATACCTTTATTCAAAGAAGAAAGGTTGATTGTTTGATTATTATTAAAATTAGAAGAATAAACCAATCTTCCGGTCAAATCGTTGATTTCGACTTCAACAGTAGATTCTTCGTTCACATTTACAGTCAATTCATCAACAAAAGGGTTAGGATATACGCTAACAGACGCATTGCCAACATTAATATCTTTAATTGAAGTAGTTAATTGTCTATCCCATTCCATAATAAACCCTTTTTCATGATCAGAACTTTCCATTATACCTGTTGGATCTAGAATATTAGCATCGCCAGCCCAGTTACCGGCAGTGTAAGTTCGTCCGGAAGGATGCGTTACAGTCATTGAATTTGTAAATACGCTATATCCATCCCCAACAAAGAGCGTGAAAATATCTTTGAATGTACCATCTTTGTCAACAAATAATTGGAACATACTCAATCCTGTTGAAACTCGTGATGTGATTGCTTTTCCATTATACATTATAGGCGCATCCGGATCAAAACCGCCGGCAATAGAGATGTATCCATTAGGTGTAATTTCGAGGTTAAATGCGCGATCAGTGTAAGCTCCTCCGATTGAATTTGCCCAAATAGGATTTAAGTTTGCATCAAATTTAGCAACAAATCCATCTTCGAAAGCTCTCATTAGTATTGCTTGTGTATTTCCTTGTAGGGTAAATTCACCAATTCTAAAATTAGATGAACTGGTAAAAAATCCGGAAGCTGCAATATTTCCGTCTTGATCAATTCTTAAATGAGCCAAATTTTGAGCACCTTCGTCACCGCCAAAGAAAATATGCTTGGAAATAGCACCATTTTCAGCATCTATTTTCAAAATACCTAGTTGGTCGCCTGTATATCTTTCTTCATTTATATGTATCGTTCCTAAAACAGAAAATCCCATGTAAATATTTCCATTTTTAATGTCAATAGATCGAGGATTAAGAATACAATGTGTATCAGGATCAGGATTTCCCCAAGTTTTTACCCAATCGCAAGTTCCATCTTCTGTGTTCATTTTGAAGTAGAAAATATTGTAATTACTTCCTTCTAGCAAAGGAACTGTCGTCCCTCCAATCGTAAACTCTTCACATTCCCAACCACTTCCGTAGTATCCCAATCCATATATGTTGTTTTCTTCATCGATAGTAAGTCTGGAAATAGCAAGCGTTCCATCAGCTTTACCTTCTTGATACCAAATAAGGCTTCCGTCTTCTCCTGAAAACTTAGCCACATAAGCTCTCACAAATAATTCGATACTTGCTTCACTTACTTGCTCACCATTAATGAAAAATTCATCTTCTGAAAAGTGATGACCAACAGCAATTATATCTCCATTGTTATCAACCGCAATTTCATAGAATCCGGCAGGAAAACCCGATCCGGTTGTTATAGTTGTCCAGATAACATTTCCATCCAAGTCTAATTTAGAAACGATTCCGTTTTTACCTTCGGAGTAAGGGAGTATTTCTCCATTCCAACAAGCTACAAAATCATACCAGCCATTTACAATAATAAAATCACCGTCTCTAACAACATTATTAAATTGTGCAGCTTCTGTAAATTCCAATTCAGGTCCACCGACCTCAAGATCTCCTCCTAAAAACTTTGCCCATTTGGCTTTGTCTCCTTGCGCATTCAAATTTACAGTAGCGCATAAAAGTACGAAAAATAGAATTTTTAATTTCATTAAAATAGATAATTAAGTTTATAATAAATACTTTTGTTTGTTTTATCGTGTAACGATTTTGAATGTTTGATTACCCGCTTTTACAATATAAATTGTATTGACAGGAAGCGAGATATATGTCCGATCGCTTTGTGTAATCACGCTCTTAATCAGTACTCCTGTAAGGTCATAAACTCGAATTGGAGTGCCGGATTCAGTACCTATAACTTCAATGCCGGATGAATGATTCGCAACGATTAGAGTGCTTGTCGAAAAAGAAGTTAATGCATTTGGATCATCATTACCGCTGAAATAATAAGTATAAGTAGTTGTTCTACTAAAGCCATAAGATGTATATGTTTCTGTTTCAACATAACCATCTTCGTTGAATGTATATTCAAAAACTTGCCCACCATTAGAACTGTAGTATAACTGATTGTCTGAATTATATCTATATTCGGCTTCCGAAATCTTTACCCAGTCATTTCCTCTCCAAGTAAATGTTTGGCTAAGTGTAATATTATAATTTTCATCATAAAAACTTTTAGAAAGAGTTGAGTTTGCCCATTCACCCGTTTCTTCATTTAGATCAATAAGTGATACTTCAGTAAAATCGCCTCTGTCGTTGACAATAACTGTTCCTCGTCTTATTTCCTCGCCATCAGCGGAATAATAACTCACAGTACCTGCATTGCCTTCATACGTATATTCTCTAGAAGCACTTTGTTCCCATTCTCCAATTGTCGTTTCTCCATTCCAACTGTAATTAGTTACAGATTTAGTCTTGTTTCCTTCGTAAGAATAAATGATTTTCTGAGAAGGAGCTAAAGTGGGAGTTGGAGAATCAAAATTTATCCTTGTCCATACTTCGCGGGAAATAACAAGTCCGTCACTGTTGTAAATTTCGGTAGCTAAACTATTTACCGGATTTCCGGAAATAAGAGTTGTTAATTCTCCTTCTTCGTTGTATTCGTATAATCTTTCAGAAGAAAGTGTCCATACTATTGGTCCACCACCAGCATAAGCATCGTAATCTCCCTCTCTAATTATACGGCCGTCATCATCGTAAGAGTATTCCGTTTTAGATAGAGAATCAAAAGTGTTTCGTCCAATAACGCTGTCTAATCGAGCTTCTTGGGAATCTCGTAAAGAAGAGTAATCAGCAGGATTTTGAGCTTGAGCATTGCTCATGAATAATGCTACAATTAAGAGTAAAAATACATGTTTCATATAGTCCAATAATTAAGTTAAAAAGCAAAGATATGAAAAATAATTTTAAATTTACGTAAAACACCCGTTGTTGATAACAGAATGGAACAACAACGGGCGTTTTTATATTTAATTTATAATGCTTACAAAACAATCTTCTTCGTTGAGACTTTGTCTTTTGCTTGTATTTTTAGTAAATAAACGCCGCTTAATCCGCTGGCTGATAGTGAAATAGATTCGGAGTTATTAATGGATTTAATTTCAGAAGAAATCAAACGACCGCTGATGTCATACAAATTAATTGTAACAGCATCATTTGCATTGATTGTAAAAAATAGCGTTTCTTTGGATTTATGAATGTTGGTTAATAAGGTATTCTCTTCTTTAGCAACCAAATCAACTCCAACATTAGATGCGTTTATGTGAATTCTATTTGCATTTACAACTTCTCTGTTTTTATCCAATAACATTACAATAAACTCTAGATTGTTTTTGTTTTGAACAGTTGTGGGCAATGTAATTGTATAATTGTGAGTAATTGGCTCCAATTCTGTAATGGTTTGAGGAATACTATTGGCTATTCCTGTTGTTGAGTATATGCCACGCGCAACGTCATTAAATACTTGGTCTGTAATGCGCGAAGGCTTGTTTT
>JGI996J12353_1000177_pt1 | contig 18527 bp, 17 predicted proteins | sample IntmicLarv5ML5BL_FD_12353 | JGI IMG/M metagenome (IMG submission 12353) | reverse complement strand
CGGATGCGGCTTGGTATGAAAAAGTATCTACTGTTTGTTTGATTATTGCTATTGCTTTTATTGGAATGTATCCATTTGGCGTTTCAGAAATGATTAGTGATAGTTTAGTTCCTATTATTGAAAAATTTAACTTCTAAGAATATGGATTTGAGTAACTTTTTATTCTTGGGACAGGAAATTGGATTGGTAATCCTATTTGTGTTCTTGTTTTTATACGATACTTTCGGTTCCGAAAAAGGAAAAAAATATTTTCAAGGTATAGCTGTTGGTTTGTTTGCCATACTTACCGCTTTTGGCTTTTGTTCAATGACAACGGGAGAGGCTTTTGGTGGTATGTATATTAGCTCTGACTTGACTATTTTTATGAAAAATATTTTGAATGTAGCCACTTTGATTGTCTTTTTACAGGCGAATAGTTGGTTATCTTCTAAAGAAACAATTCATAAAAGAGGTGAATTTTTCACAATCACTTTAGTTACTTTGTTGGGAATGTATTTAATGATTTCTGCGAGTAATTTTATGATGTTATATATTGGAATGGAAACTGCATCTCTTCCTTTGGCTTGTTTGGCGGCATTTGATAAGTACAAACAAAAATCAGCGGAAGCCGGAGTTAAATATGTTTTAATCTCTGCTTTTTCTTCCGGGATTATGTTGTTTGGTTTATCCTTTTTATACGGTGGTTTGGGAAGTTTCTACTTTTCGGATATGGCGTTAAATGTATCAAGTTCTCCTTTAGTGATTATCGGATTTGTGTTTTTCCTTGCAGGATTAGCATTTAAACTTTCTTTGGTTCCATTTCATTTGTGGACTGCGGATGTGTATGAGGGCGCGCCAACAAGTATAACTGCTTATTTGTCTGTTGTGTCGAAAGCGGCAGCCGCTTTTGCTCTAATCTTTGCTTTGTATAAAGTGTTTGGAGAAATCGAAGTTGTTTGGAATCACATTCTTTGGTGGCTGTCAGTTGTTACGATAACTTTGGGTAACTTGTTTGCAATTCGTCAAAAAGATATTAAACGATTTTTTGCATTTTCTTCTATTTCTCAGGCGGGATATATTCTTTTGGGTATTATTGCCGGAACTGCACAGGGGATGACTGCAACGGTTTATTATGTGCTTGTTTATTTGTTTTCCAACTTAGCTGCGTTTGGTGTAATTGCTGCAGTGGAACATCATTCTAAAGGCGATACTCGAATAGCTGCATTTAATGGTTTATATAAATCGAATCCTATCTTGGCATTTATAATGATGCTTTCGGTCTTTTCATTGGGTGGTATTCCTCCTTTTGCGGGATTCTTCAGTAAGTTCTTTATTTTTATGGCTGCGGCTGAACAAGGACAATATATATTAGTATTTATTGCTTTATTAAACACCGTTATTTCTCTTTATTACTATCTTCTTATTATTAAGGCGATGTTTATTAAGGAGAGAGATGCGTCTGGAGTTGATGAATTTAGAACAGATAATTATAATCGAATAAGTTTAGTTATTTGTACAACAGGTATTTTTGTTGTAGGATTTTTCAGTATTATTTATGAGCAAATTGGTTCATTGAGTTTTGGGATTCTATAAAATACAATAAGATTATAAAAGAAAACATCATTGTTCTTTTGAGACAATGATGTTTTTTTTAGTAAATAGGGAAATTGCGCTCCCGTTAGGAAACTTCTCTCCTCTAAGCTTCCGTAGGAAGCTAGATGATATACTAATTGTTCTAAGTTCGCTTCCTCTGGAAGCACAGGAAAGGATTACTCTTTTTCCAGTGAGCAAGCTCACTCTCTTATGTAATAAATGTCAAATGACTTTACCTTTCGGACTTCTTTTTGAACTCTCGTTAATTTACTTTTGTTACTTTTAAGGGGATGCAATCTACAATGTTCTGAGACTGGTTACTTAAGCGTAGTTTCCTAACGGAAACATTCGCTGTCAGAGCAAGATGTTACCTATTTCCTATTTCCTGAACATCCCTATTTCCTAAATATTCCAGATTGCAAATCTGCGCCAGCGTAGTGTCTAAAAAACTGCGATAATCAGACAAATCCGCTTCATCTGCGTTCTATTGACTTCTTTTGTGGTAGGAGGGTAGGGGAAATAAGGGCGAATAATTTTGCCCTACCATTTGTGGGTAATTTTGCTCTAAAAATAGGGAATATAACTATTGGTCTTGCACTATCCAAGCTTTAAATTCCGAAGCTTTATTTTTACTGATATAAATTTTTTCAGGAGTTTCATTACAAAGAGTTATCAATAGACGGTTGTCAAACCAGACTGTGATGTCTTTGACGCAATGACGGGCGATAATAAATTGTTTATTGGCGCGGATAAAATCGACAGGATTAAGAGTCGTGATGATTTGTTCCAGCGTTTTTGAATACGGATAATAATTGCCGTCTTTCAAGTAAATAAAGCTGCTTTTGTTGGTTGTGTAGAAACAACATATATCTTCCATGCCGACAGGTAGCAGTTTATCTTTAACCGGAATTAGTAGTTTGTCTTTGTACTTGGGAGTTGGAGCCAGTTTGTTCATTTGTGAAAGATATTGCACGACCTCAGTACGCGTCCATTTGCTGAATTTCACAAGAGCACGTCTCAATTCATCCGCTTTTATGGGTTTCAGCAGATAATCCACGCTATTTAACTTAAATGCGTCAATGGCATAATCATCGTAGGCTGTCGTGAAAATGATAGCTGTCTCTACCTCAATACTGTCAAAAATTGAAAATGCCGAACCATCGGATAAATGGATATCCATTAAAATAATATCGGGAGCCGGATTGGTTTGTAGCCAAAGCACCGTTTGACTAATGCTTTCCGTGTTGCCTATCACTTCAATAGATGAATCAATTTCAGCCAGAATACTAATCAGATTTTCGTAAGCTACCGTTTCATCTTCAACGATTAATATCTTCATGTTGATTTATTTTAAGGGTAAATAAACGGAATAAATATTTCCATCGTTTTCGATGCGAATTTTTTTGTTCATCAAAATCGAAAAGCGGTTTTCCAGATTTCGAATACCTGTACCATTGGTTGTCGGAAGGGTTAATTTCGGAAAAACGGGATTGGAAATCACTAATTCGAGTTGTTCATTTAACCGGATTCCAACCATCATTTTATGTTGACTGTCAATCGTGTTATGCACTACGATATTGTCGATAAGAGGAAGCAGAGAAAGCACCGGAATTTTCAAATTCAATTTGTCATCGTCCACTTGAATCTTGAATTCAAGTTTGTTCGCAAATCGAACTTCCATCATATACCGAAAAGCCTCTACAAATTCCAGTTCTTCATCCAATGTAACCAAGCCTTTTTTATCGCTTTGCAGGATATAGCGAAACACATCAGAAAGGTTATTGACGAATGTTAATGTGTTTTCATCTTCTTTTTTTCGAATTAGAGCCGTAAGACTATTCAGCGAATTAAAGAAAAAATGCGGATTTATCTGATTTGCAAGTGCGTCGCACTGACTTTGTAGACTTTCGATTTTCAGATTTTCAATTTCCTGTTCTTTTTTCCGTTGCACATTATACATCATAAACATGTGTCCTACAAACGAAGAAAGAATGAAAACAACAAAAAACTGAAACAAGAGCAAGCTGCCGAAACCATGAATTTTCCCATTCCAAAGATACATGAATAAAACAAATATAGCGTATGTTGTGAATGTAATCAGAAAAGTACGGATGGTTCTGCTCTTAAAACAAAAATCTTTTATCTTTTTCAGGTTATAAAATAGTAGCCCCCAGATGAGCAAAGAGAAGTAAATATATTTGATGAAGAAGAAAGCCAAATGCGATGCGTGTTTTGATTCGCTCAAGAAACTTAGTTCCCACGAAAGACTGGCAATGTTCGGATATACAATAAAAACAGCACTTACGATGCTGATTGCTAATAGTTTGAGCGAGCTGTGATTGTCTAATGTATTCATTATTTATCGCATCAAACAATAATGGACTCTATAAACTCTAATTCTTTAATCGCAATATCTGAATGGAAAGAAATCTGGTTGAATATTTCATTTACTTTCAGACATTGAACTGTTTCTTCAGCACTTAAAAGACCGGATTCAAACATCGTAATAGTCAGATATATATTGTCATTTGCGACTGCACCAAAAACAATATCATATTTGTGAATAATTGAATTTCGGCAAGAGACAACAAATGACAGCCAATCATTGTCCGGTTTCTCAAAGCATTTTACATTGTACTTGTCTTTGCAGAGCAAATCGTCAACCACTTCATAAACAGAAACAATAGCTTTTGTTTTTCCTTCATCGGCAGATTGTTTCTTTAATGCCCACTTTTGAGCTTGTTGGAAATTTGTTGTTGTGTAAAATCCTTTTCCAAAATCGGTGCTGGTGCGCCCTTTAGCAACAATAGGATGTTTTACTTTGTGTATCGAGCCGTGGTACAATTTCATAGCGAACGTTTTTTATTTTTGATATATTCGTCTATTTCAGCCATTATATAATCTCTCCCTTGCGTGTGAAGCATTTCAAATACATCGTTTAGATAATTGAATACATTGTATTTGAAAAACAGATGTAAAACATCATCTGCGGAAATTGATTTGTAACTTTTATAATTCTCCAAACAAAAGACTTGAAAAAGTAATACTTTGGGGTCTTTATTCTGAGATTGTTTGGTTGAATGTTTTTCTTTTTTTAATAAATCATACAAACTTGGAGTGCTGAATTGCCATAAAAAAGAGGATTCAGAGGTTAGTTGTTGATATAAATTGGAGGAATACAAATAACGGAACGCTTCATCAGCACCACATCTTTTCTTTTGAATAATGATGTTTATCAATTGCTGAATCTTAAATGGCAGAATTGTTCTTTCGATTTGTTGTTCCATAATTATTTGCACTTCCTTTTGCAAATATAGTGTAAATTTTTTTATTTTGGAATCTTCACAGCACAAGCTGCGACAGCGAAAATTAGAGTCAAAATGCCACTGATAAAGAATGCCGGACTGTATGAATTTGTCCATTCTTTTGAATAAGCGAAGAAAATGGGACCTAACGCGGAAGCAAAAACACTCATCATTTGAGCTGCTCCTTGAATTCGACCAACATCACGTTTGCCGAAAACATCTGCCCAAATAATGAAAAACAGAACCGTTAATCCTCCTCCCGAAATCGCTAAAGTGATTGTATATGCATACACTTGAGGTGCTGTTTGAATGAAAGGGAATAATAAGTTGAGGAATCCCATCAGAAATAAAGAAAAGGCTAGCAGGTAGGTGATTTTTACGCGCCGTGCCAAATATCCAATTGCCAGATTACTCGCTAAAGCAAATGGCAATGGCAAAACCATCAGAAAATAATACATCTGTGTATCGAATCCTCTTTCGGATAAAATATTTTCGTTATATAAAGATACACCGGAATTAACCAATCCGAAAAAGGCAATTGAAAGAGCAAAAATCCAGAAAATAGAAGTTCTGAGAGCTTTGAAATAGGGCATGCCTTGCAATTGAAAAGAAGAATCGGATTCTGTTATTTCTTGATTAACTGATTTGGGTTCGAAAGAACGAATACAAAGCAGAATTAGAGGAACACAAATAAAAAGAAGGATAATTCCGATACTTCCCCAAGTAATGCGCCAATGTGCCAAAGAAATTTCGTTATTGCCGATAGAGAAATTCCAAGACGTGAGATGCGTTAATGCACTTCCCATCGCGACAAAAGCTGCCATGAAAAAAATGACGGTAAGTACGGAATATACACCCATCGCAAACCCCAATTTGTTTTTAGGGAAATATTTTGAGATTAGTGTCATGCTTGCTACCGAAAGTGCACTTTGACCAAATCCGCGCGTCAGAGTCAGAAAGATGAAAAACCAAATTTTACTATTAGTCATACTCATGAGAATTACAGAAATTCCCAAACAGACTAAAATGAATACAAGTATTTTTCTGCAACCCCAACGGTCAAGCATAGACCCAACAGGAATACAAAACAATGCCCCAATCAATGTTGCAGCCAAATTGTAGTATCCGTATATTGTTCGGTCAATGCTTAAGTCTGACAAAATAAATTCAGTAATTAATCCGAGTCCGTTTGTTCGACCGGGGAATGTTGCGACCATACAGATTGAAGCGACGATGATATATATACTGCGTTCTTTTGCTGAAAGGAGAGGAACTTGTTTCATTTGTTGTTATTTACATGACATTCTTATGGATTAGCATAGGCATAAATATCTTTTTCGACGCAAACATTAAGTCCACATCCTCCGGCGGGAGTTAGCTCGTATTTCGTATATAGTTCCGCAAGCATTTCCTTAACTCGTCTGAAATAATCCAAATCTGGAGCTTTCATGCTTCCCATGACTGGTTTTCCCATTGGAACCCATACCGAAGCAGAAGGAATAATGCCACGTTCGGCTAAGTAAGTCGCACCTTCTTTTAGTGTTTCGAAACTTTCGAGACCGATAATGAAATTAGAAAAAGCTTTACCTTTGCCGTATTTTTCCGTGATATATTCAAGTGACTTTAAATGCCGTTCGCGGGTAGTGAAATGAATTTTTCCCGGAGTAATTATTTTTGCTCGCTCTTTATCCCAGACTTCAATACTGCAAGCGATGCGGTCGGCACCCAAGGCGAAGTATTCATCGATATAGTCGTTGTTTTTGGGTGGAGTGATGTAGAGTAAAATCTCCCCCGATAGATTGATGCCACTTTCTGCAAGTGCTTTCATGTAGCCGGAAATATATTTATATTCCGTTTCTCCTGAAAATGTAGAGCCGCCTGTTATCTGAATACTGTTCGCATCTTTGTTTTCGACAGCATACCGAACAATATCCACCACATCTGAACTGCCGACAGCTTGAGGTTGTGCTTTCCCTTTTTTTGCCAACGTTTCAAATTCGGCTCCGGAGAAACAATACTCACAAGGTTTGCCTTTTGCCGCATATTCGCAGGACCAAAGACATTGAAAAGAAACAAAATCGCAGCCTTGCAATACCGCATTTCCAAGAAAAGGCAAGCCCGATGTTGTTTTTTGTGTGTAAAAATCCGTTTTTTTCTGAAAGGAAATAAAATCAACAAAATCTTTTTCGTAAAACAATGCTGCTTTGTCTTCTAATAAACTAATGGTAAATGGTGTGCGTAAATCTGACTCGTATTTCATCAACTTCAAATTATTCCAAGACAACATTCTGAATAATTGTTTCAGATGAAAACTAATATCGGTTAATTGCACAATCGTTCCGTCCGAAAGTTTCAGACTGTTGCACATGTAAGGATTGGGATTCAACCTGTAATTTTTGGCAAATTGCTTGTATATGGCATTGTCAACTTTAACACCTTTGCTAATCAAAAGGCATTTCAACTCTACCGAGTCGGCAATTCTATTTCCTACTTTAAAAAAATTCATCCGATAATTAAAAAAACATGCCAATTTTATGCCAAATGTTCGGAAGATGATAAGGTATGTTGCTTATCATCTTCCGAACAGAACAGAGTTTGAATTAAATCCTACAATGATAGTATTTGCACTTGCAGGATATTATTTCATTAGACTATTATTGTATTAGAGAAAATAGAACGGTAAATGCGTCAGAACAGCTTCCAACACCTGTTTTAAAACCTTCTTTAAAATCATCGTTTGAGAATGTGAAAACGCTCAAAAGTGGGTCTGTTGCTTCCGGGTCGTAATTATTCGCATTTGCTGTTGCGTATTCCTGATATTGCTGAATTGTACCAAGACATTGATATAATTCTCCGGCATAGGTTTCGAAAGCAGTGGCAAATCCGGCAAGTTCTCCAAAATAGGCTTGGATTGCAGGATTCATAAGATATGCCATTGTTTCTTGGTCAAGACCTGCAAAAACTTCAGGGTCTGTATAATCAAGATAAGGGTTGAAATTTGCAGGAGGAAGTGGAGACGCAGGATGTTGAGGTTGAATTGGGGCATCATAATTTGATACACAATCGCACATTTCATTTCCCGCTTTTACTCCTTCTGCTTCAGCTTTGGAATTTTTTTCATCATCACTACAAGATACAAAAGCAGTTCCCGCCAATACGACTACGACTAAAACTGCTGATAAAAACTTAAATTTGAACATAATACTTAAATTAAAATTGTATAAATTATTTAAAAAATTATTTGTTAAAACCTCCATGTTAATTTTCCTCCGACCATTCTTGGCGCTCCCGGAACAAACGTTGGTATTCCAAACATAGCTCCCATATTACCTGCTCCAATCAGATACTTTTCGTTGGTAAGGTTAGAGCCGAAAAGTGAAGCCGTCAATCTTTGTTGCTTAAACAATAAAGAGAGATTTGCGTTCAACAAGCCATAAGCATCTTGCTCAATTCCTTTATCATTGGCATCTTCAAACCAAATATGACTTCTCCACGAATAGGTGGGAGTTAGTGTGATACGCGTATTTCGTGTAATATCGGTCCCGGCGTTAAATCCGATAAGGAAACTGTTTCGCGGAGTAAGGCGAAATGTGTTGCCGTTGTTTCCTAAAGGGGTACCGTCGCTATCTACATTGTCATCAAAAGTGGCATTAGCGTATGCGTAATTACCGAAAACATTCAGATAGCTGTTTGTCATTGCTTTTGCTGATAATTCTACACCGTATGATGTCGCTTTTTCAACATCTGCGATAAGATAATTCATTCCTTCCCAGAATGAACTTTGGAAGTTGCGGTAGAGTTGATAATACAGTGAGGCATCGAATATAAAGTCGCGGTTGACAAATTTGTATCCGGCATCAAAACTGTGAAGCGTTTCGGCATCAATTATCGATAGTTCGCCTACTGAATTGTATTGAAGTACATTAGGACGGCGACCTCGTGAATATCCGGCAAAAACGTTTGAACGGTTATCTAAGTCATATTTCAAGCTGGCACGCCAAGTGAGTGCTGAAAAATTCTTTTTAGTTGTTGGATTTTCAACAGGTGCAAAAAAGAAATTTACAGCATTTTTGTCCGGAGCATTGATATATCCGGTTTCTCTATTTATATCGGCGAAAACAAACCAAGAGCCAAGTACAGAAGGAGCTCCAGCACTGTGATATGCACGATTATTAATTGAAAAATTTTCAAATGTGGCGCGAACACCAGTCGTTAAACTTAACTTGGGCAGCAATTTATAAGTTGCATCAAAAAAGAAATCGAAAGCACTATTGACAGCTTCGGTACGACTTTCTTCTTCGTGATTGTTTGGAAAATGCAAATCGTCTGTTATTCCTCTTTCGGGCATGGCTGCTTGTTCCGTCATCGGATTTCCATACATCATCAATCTGGGCATCTGAAAAATCAACCAAGCAGCATATTGTTCATCAGGACGAAACAGGTATGTTTGGTCTACATTTTCGCGCCAATAACTTGTTCCTGCAATTCCTGAAAAACGGTCTCCTAAAGAAAAATTATAACGAAACTCCTGCATGAATTGGTCGGCATTTACCGATTCAGTCATATCTATTGCGGGAGCCGACGAACCGTCACCGTCAAATCTCGAAGCGGATGAATTATTAAAATAAGAAGTGATAGAACTGAAATAGTTTTCCTCGCTCATATAATAGCGAGCATTCAAAATTGTTCCCAAAACTTCGCGCCGGTTGTAAAATTCTTTATTTCTGTCGAGGTAGACTTCATAATCAAAAATGTCTTTAACGCCATTCGGATTGATAAATGCTGTTCCGGAATTATCATCTTTCTGATAGTTAATTAACCAATCGGCCTTAAACTTTCCGTTTTTCGGAGCGAAAGAAAACGAAGCACGTCCTCCGATTGTGTTCTTGTCATTGAGTGTACCACCTGATTTATTTTCAACATAACCATCGCGATAGCTGTATATACCTGCAAAACGAGCCGAAATATCGGTAGTGACAGGTATGTTTAGCGCGCCATTAAATTGCTTCATTCCATAGTCACCCATTCCTGCCGTAGCATATCCGCCAAAATAATTGCCCGGTTTCTTCGTGATAAAACTGATTGCTCCAGCTTGCGAGCCGCGTCCGTAAAGAGTTCCTTGCGGACCTTTCATTACTTCAACGCGTTCCATATCGTAGAGTTCTGTAACCGCCATACTTGCACGGCTTATAGGCGCTTGGTCGAAATAGACCGAAACACGCGGTTGTGCTGTTGGACTTACCTCATCACTTGTGAGTCCGCGAATAACCAGATTTGGTCGATTGGGGTTCTGTATCAGGATATTTAGTCCCGGAACAAAACCGGCTAATTGCTCAAAACTATTCACATTGGAATTTTCGAGTGTGTTCGCGCTGACAACTGTAATTGCTGCGGGAACATCTAATAAATGCTGGTTGCTGTGTTGTGATGTTACAACTACTTCCTGAAGGTGATTAAGTATCTGTGGGCTAGGACTTGGAACTCCAGAAAGAGCGAGAGGTCCGATTTTTATCTCTTTGATACTGTCGGATTTCGCTGTTTGGGCTACTGCTGTCACTAAAGATACTGACAAAAGAAATGTCAAAAAGAGTTGTTTTACAATTGTTAGATTAAACTTCATTCTATATCTTGAAAAATAAATTATACGTTGTAATCTGTCAGTTTCCCTGCTTTCGTCCATTCTTTTAATCCCGAATCAAGTTCGTAAATGCTTTCAAATCCTGCTTTTTTACATATTGATGCCGTTAATTTGCTGCGAACTCCCGACAGACAGTAAACCAATATTGGTTTGGTTTTGTCTAATTTTTCGATTTCTTCGCGAAAATCCGGACTTCTAAAATCAATGTTTTTCGCTTTCGGTATATGGCATTTCTCAAATTCCTTTTTTGTGCATACATCAATTAATTGTTCGCCTTTTGTCGTAATGATTAGCTTTTCAAACTCTTCCACATCAAGACATTGTATTTGTTTCGATGAACAAGTGAAAAAACGGACGCATAATACGATTGTTGCTAAAAGTCCTGAGACTGCTATTTTTTTGATATTCATTATTTGTTAAACAGCACATTTACAACAATAGTATCGGCTGTTATTTGTGCGATGATATTCAATTAAAAAAAGAAAGCGAATATATGGAATTTATTGCGTTCTTTTTTTGCTTTTTTCGCCAAAAGGAAAAAAGGATGTCTAAAAACGAATATGTTAATGTGTTTTGTAAGCCATTAATCGACTTTCAATATCCATGTTTTCGTGTAGGATTCTAATAATTTCAATTTTTCCGGTTACAGATTTTCTATAGAAAACCAAGTGCGATTTAACTTTTGAATAACGATTGGTGCTTCTTCACTTATTATATACGATGGCATTATTTCAAGTGTTTAGCATGGAGTTCTTTCAAATGCTTTTTTCTGTCGAAATTCTCAATCATTTTGGATTCCTCTCCTTTTTTTAGTTCTCTTGCAAGGAATATCGCTTTGTTTTCTTCTTGTTCGAAATTTCTCAAAGCAGCTCTAACCACCTCGTTAACAGAGTTGTACTTTCCTGAAGATATCTGTTCATTAATGAAGTTTTCAAAATAATCTCCTAATAAAATGGATGTATTTCGTGCCATAATCTCTAATTTTTCGTTTTATAGCTACAATTCGTTAATAAAAAAACTATCAATATTTAGGATAAATGGTTTTTCTATTTCCAATATTGTTTGTATAGCTTTAATAATTGTTCAGCTAATATTTGTTCGTTATAATGCATTTCAGATAATTTCAGCGCTTTATCAACTGATTGATTATACAATTGGCTATCAGTCAGTAGTTTTTCCAACGCATCAGCCAACGCATCGCTGTTGTTTGGGGAATACAATAAACCTGCTTCTCCAATAATTTCCGGAAATGAGCCTGTTGAAGGTTCTACAGCGGGGCGACCTGCCGCGAAAGCTTCACAGAGATAAAGTCCGACACTTTCATTGAAAGTAATAGGTACGGATATGACCGATATTTCGCTATAAAAACGGACTTGTTCTTCCAAACTGTAAGAATCGCTTATTTCGACATCAGCAAGATAAGGAGTTAGTATTTTTTTTACCTCTTTTAGAAACTGTTTATTTTCATTGGTGTATCCTCCTCCGATTTTTAGTTTCAGATTTTTAATCGTGTTTTTCTTTTTTAACTTGACAAATGCTTCTGCTAAAATATCCAAACCATTTTCACGATTCATTCGATAGAAAAAGCCTATTGTAGGGTCTTTGGGATAGTTTTTAGAGGCGTATTTTTTGCAATCTACGCCGGGATAGATAACTTCTACTTCTGCTATTTGGGGAATACGTTTTTTTACAACCTCTTTATAAAATTCGCTTGTTGTAATGAAATGGTCGATATAACCAATATTTTCGGCTATGCTTTGCCATGCTCGGTTTGCATCGTTTTTGTTTAAGCTATCAATCCAAATTTCTTCATCTTGCACAGAACAAATGATTGGGATATTCAATTGACTTCGGAGAACTTTAGCTATTCCGATTATCAGAGTGCTGGAAAGGTGGATAATGTCGGGTTTTTCCTGTGTTTGTATCCAGTTAATCATTTGGTTTATATGGTCCGTAAAAGCGAGGTCATCGCCTTTTATCATGGACAATGTCATGTCTTCCATTCCTTTCGCCGAAGTTGTTCCCGACCGGGAAGACGCAATTTTAAGCATGGTATCCGACCCTGTTAGTTTTTTTATCCATTTCGGCATTTTACGTTTTCCGAAGAATTTTTGTGCCAGATAATAAGTGGTAGCAGGAAAAAACAAAGGAGTATCTGCTTGAAATGATTCTTGTTTTAGCGGAAGATATAGCGGCATGATAATCACATCGTGTCCCGCGTTTCGCAAAGCAGAAGCTTGAAGATTATCGCGAAAACAGTTTCCGCAGTAAAAAGAGTCGCCGGAGCCGGGTATAATGAAAAGTATTTTCATAAGTTTGTAGTGTTAAAGGGCGTTTTTAATATCATAATTGACATTTTACAATTCTTTTACATCTTGAAAAGATAGCCAAATTGTGAGCCCAACTTAATTCTCTCAGCACTGCTGAGAGTTTTTGGAAATTTTTATAACTTTCGAGGTATTTTGTTCATAAATCCGCATTCCAAACTCTCACAAAATTTTCTGCGAGTAAACACCCATATAATACCCAACTGTTTGTTGGTGAAAGAGCTATTTTTCAGCTTGTAATCTTAAGCTATTTTTTTTTAAGTACTCCATAATTTGTTCAGCAGACTTTTCTACTAAGTCTTTTGAAATCTTTTCTTTAATTTCTCGAAATGTTTTGACAGTGTCAAATTTTTTCTCTGCCGTTTTCTCTTTAGTCTTCATATTCTAAAATTTCTTTTGGTGAACGTATTTCTAAAGATAGATAATTCATTCTTAAATTAATTGAATTATAGCCTCGAATTCTATATACATTTACAATATGTTTAAAATTCCAACTTACCAAAATATCTGCTTTATTCAATGTTGCTGTAGCTATATGCAAACAATCATCAAAACTGGTTTTTCCTACAACTTTTTCGTCAATATATTTTGTTGCAAGTTCTATAATTTCTTTGTTTATGATTACACGTTCTGTATTTTCTTTGGGTAAATTCTTAAAATATAATCTAATATGTTCTGGCGCTTTTAATAATTCTGTTTCGGTTAAATCAGAATACATACAAATAATTTTTCCCAATTTTACACGCTCAAATAGTTGAAGAGTTTCTTCTTCAAATTCTTTGTCGAATACGCCTCCAAAAACAGAAGTGTCGAAGTAAAATCGTTGTTTCATTTCTATTCTACTATTAATTATTGCAAATTTACAAAAAAATTACTCGTGCTTACTATCTTTTTGTTTTGTTTATAAAGTTGTTCTCCGAAATTGCCGCAAAACTTTCCGTTTCATCAATGTTTTTTTACTTTAGATTTAGCTTGCTGAAACCTTCTCGCTAACCGATTTTCGTACAAACACAACAACACACGCTACAAAGAAAATCGTGAAAAGCAACGCCGTAAACCATACCCAAATTCTGGTATTCATAAAACGAATACTTACGCCAAGCAGCGAGCTGATAACTCCGGTTGCAATAGCATAAAGAGGTACAATCAGATTTTCACGGCGAAGTATTTCTTCTATTTTATTATCCGTAAATCCTAAAGTGCGGTACAATTTGATTTCCTTGTTTCGCGTGGTCAGATTTTTGCGAATTATGATAATAAAACTCATAATACCTAACAGCAAGCCTAAACCGCCTAATGTTAAAAAGATAGTCAGGTAAGTGTCGGTAACTGTGTTGAATTGTTTAAGTCGGTCGTTTGTGGTTGAAACCATAACGCCATACTCGTTCAATGCTTGTGAAAGAAGTGTTTTTACTTCATTTTTTTGAGTTTCATCTACTTTCAAAAGGAATACTTCGCTGCCGGTTGTTTCTCCCCAAATTTCCGAAAATAATTTGCGGTCGATTAGTATATTTCCCTGAAAAATAGTGTTGGGTAGTATGCCTGCCAATAGTATCGCTGTGCTTTCTCCTTTGTCGTTTTCGTAATAAAGCGTATCTCCAAGATTCATCATCAGACTCCAAGTGAGTACGGTTTCGTCTATCAATGCAGGATAAACAGAATTGCTTGCAGTTTGCATCTGTTCAAAAAAATCGTTTCTGTCTGCTGACCAAATATTTTGTCCTATGGAAAAATCACTTTTAGAAAAAATATTCATTTCTACGCCCAAAACGGTAGGAGTTGCTACTTTGTTCAGATTTAGGCAACTCGCATCATCGGCGCTGTAACGTAAACATTGAAGAATTTGTGTGTTATCGGGAAGGTCTGTCAATGATAATTTTTCTCTTCCTGTTTGCGTTGCCATATTGTGATAAACAGGCACGCTGCTTTCGCACCAAAGCGAATAACCTCCTGTTCCGGTGCGTATCTGCGAACTGTCGGCAAAGCCTTTCCGGTTTAATCCGACAGAAAAAACAATAAATACTCCTATTGCGAGAGCAAAGAAAGATAATAACGACTGCTTTCTGTTGGCATATAAAGTTGCCCAAACTAATTTTGAAGAGTGAAATCCGTCTGTTTTTGTTGAGCCGTTGCGGCTAATCAGGTAATTTCCCCATAAAGCCGCAGTTCCAATCAGAATAATTCCTGCAAAAACAAAAAGAGTGACAGATTGGAAGAAGATAAAATTGATTCCGATAATGAATAATGTCAGAATGCCAGCAAAGATAGGAATAACCGGCTTTGGTGTACTCTTTTCTTTGAGATTGAGTTTAGAACTTTTATCTTTTAAGGCGCGCGCAATCGTTATGCGAAGTAAACATAAGGAAAGGACAATGCCGACTATCAACCCGATTGATAATGTTGCGATACTTGGATAAATTGAAAATCCGTCGGTTTGAGTCGCTCCTTTCCAAACGTTTCCTAATAACCACAAAATGAGACTTGTATATAATAATCCGCCAATGGTGCCAATAATGGAAGAAATTAGAACCACAGGTGCGGACTCCATCCAAAATAATTTGGTAATGCGTTTACGAGTATATCCCAAAGCTTTTAGCAAGGCAATTTCAGACTGTCGTTGTCCGAGCATTTCAGAGATAGGGATAAGCATCAGTAACATTGCCGAAATGATAATAAAAAATCCCAAAGAAAGAAACAGACCGGAAAAATCGACTCCGTTTTTTGCAGCAAACAAACCGGTTTCTCGAGGTTGAATGATTTGAATACCAAACATTTCCGCGCGAAGTTCAGAAAGATTCGGTTTCGCGTTGGCAACACGTATGGCTGTCGCAATTCCGTAGGCATTTCCCCAATCGGCGGCAACTGTTTCATAAGCAACAATGGCTTTCGGAGTGTTGCGATAATCTTCCCAATATTTTTCGTCTTCGTCGGTAATCAAATCCATATTGATTGGCAGGTCGCTATCCCAATCTGTGCATCTATCCACATCGGAAAGTCCGGGAAATTCCGCACTCAAACTTGTGTCCGCGACAAGTTCGGATATAGGAATAATCTGTTTTACTCGCAAGTGAGTTGTGCCGGTCTCCAATGTTTTCAAATCCTGTGAAGTGAAATAACTTACTGATATTTTGTCTCCTACTTTTGCATTCAAGCGTTTGGCAGAATAATCGGAAAGGATAATTTCGTCTTTTTGTAGGTTTTCGCCTTTATATCGGTCGATTGCTGTAACAAAAGAATAGGGAATGGATATGCTGTCTGTTTCAATGGAATTGGCAAGATAGGAAAAAAGACGATTAGCTTCATTATTGTTGCGGCTGATAGTTTCCACAACCTGTTCCTGCAAAAACACTCTGTCCGAAATAATTTCTGTAAAATGCTCTTTGTGTTCTACGGATAAGCCTGAAGAAGAATAATCCCAAACCTTATTCAAATCTTCGAACGAGATTTGTTTATCATCCAATATCAGATTTATTTTACCTTCCACTTCCAATGCTTCAGCAAGTTCTTTTCGGTCAACAAAAATATTGAACGGGATAAGTTGTTCGTTTTTCATGCTGATATTGCCACCGTTCGCAGCATTAACAATTCCATCGTTCGATAAACGCAAACTTGTTGTGTAATTTTCTGTAACGAACAATGAACCGGAAGGCACTAAGCCTGTCGCGGGCAGTCGTAGCACGATATTATCGGAATTGCCTGAACTCAACTCTTTTGCTAATACTTCGTTGATTTTAGCTGCTCCTCTTGAAATAGATAAATCGTTGACTCCCCATACAAAAACAGGAATTAACTTTCCGCTTTGGGAAATAAAGCCGTTTGTTAACAATATTCCTCTTGTTGTTTCTCCAAATAAGGGAGTTTCCAGAAGTTTTTCGGACATGAAGGAATTGCGGGAAAAAATGATTGTTTCGGTATTGCCCAAACGTTCTGCAACTCGCTTAACGAGTGTCGTTCGCACAGAGTCGCCTACCACAAGACTACCAACAATTACAGTCACTGTAATAAATACTGCTACAGCCACCAACTTGTAATAGCGGGTGAAATACGCAATGTTTTTGTGTGTTAGTGTTCTGAATTTCAAAGCAATATCCCTTCTTTTAGCGTTAGTGTCCGGTGGGCAATTGCAGAAGTTTCTTCCGAATGGGTAACCATCACAATCGTTGTTTGTAAGCTTTTATTAATATCGGATAACAATAACGCAATATTTCGTGCATTTTCGGCATCTAATTGTCCTGTGGGTTCATCGGCAAGAAGTAACAATGGTTTCATAATTAATGCACGGCAAACGGCAACGCGGCTTGCTTCTCCGCCCGATAACGTGTGCGGATATTGGTTTGCTACATTGGATATATTGGTTAATTCCAATAGTTTATGAGCATATTGTGTTTCTTCCTCGCTTGCTTGTGAAGAATAGGCTAATGTTGGCAGTAATATATTTTCCAATGCTGTATATTGCGGCATTAAGCGGTGGTCTTGAAAAACGAAACCGATTTGTTTGTTCCGTATTTCGGAGTGGTCAACGTTTGTTGATATCATTTCGTTTCCATTTAATAGATAACTGCCGGAATTGGGTTGAAGTAATGTTCCTAAAATGGATAAAAGGGTGGTTTTACCGGAGCCTGATTGTCCTTTTATGGCAACAAATTCTCCTGTTTCTATTTCGATGTTTATGCCACGAAGTACGTTGTTCAGTCGGTTTTCTCCGTCCTGATAGCTTTTGTGGATATTTGATAGTTTTATTATGTGCATGGTTTGTTAGGATTGTTTTTCCATTATATGTTTTACTTCTTCAATCAACTTTTTCTTGTCGGGTAGAATTGTTGTATATTTTGAGGCAAATAAATTATTTTCAAATCCACCAAGAATATATTCTGCCGTAATTCCATCTTTTTCTGCACAGAGAATAATTCCAATAGGAGGATTATCATTTTCATCGTTCACTTCTGTTTTATAATAATTCAGATAGGTATTTAGTTGTCCGCCATCGGAAATGCTTAATTTAGTTGTTTTGAGTTCTATGAGAATGTAATTCTTCAATATTTTGTTGTAAAATACCATATCTACATAGTAATGAGTGTTATTTATCGTGATTCGTTGTTGAGAGCCAACAAACATAAACCCTCGACCCAATTCCAACAAAAAATCTTCGATATGGCGAATTAGTTTGGCTTCTAAATCTTTTTCTAAGATAGGTTTATTTTCCGGTATTCCGAGAAATTCAAATACATACGGATTTTTAATAATATCTTCCGCTTTTTCAATCTCTTGTCCTTTTAATGCTAATTCGAGAACTTTTTCTTTGTTATTCTTTCCATTTGATAGCAAAAGCCTTTCATAAAGAGAAGTGTCGATTTGTCGCTTTAGTTCTCTAAATGACCAATTTGAGTTTTTTATTTCTTTTTCATAAAAGCTACGTTTATTCTTATCTTCAATGATTAATAGTTCACAAACATGACTCCAAGTTATGTGTCCAGACAGCGTCTGGACACTTGGGTATTCGAGGTGTAATTTTCTCATATTGAAAAGATTGGAACGAGAAAAGCCTTTTCCGATTTCTTTGGTAAGCCGTTTGGAAAGTTCCAATATAATTTGTCGGGAAGTTTGATTGTCGATATTATTTTTTCGCTCCATATCAACAATTTCTTTTCCGATTAGCCAATAAGTTTTTATTAGCTCATCATTTAC
>JGI996J12353_1000176_pt1 | contig 18671 bp, 18 predicted proteins | sample IntmicLarv5ML5BL_FD_12353 | JGI IMG/M metagenome (IMG submission 12353) | reverse complement strand
TTGTCCCCTCGCCTCCGATCGGATTATAGGCCGGAGGGGATAGGCTTGGAGTTGAACCTGACGAGAAGAACCATATAGGCTCACGTCCGTCGTTCAACAGATCCACAAATGCCGTACTCTTCAATTCTTCCGTCGTCTTACCCTGATTGTTAGATGCTGTATTGCCGCCACCTTCCAATATACCGGCCATTGTGTGAATGTTCACATCCCAGTAACATTTTTCCACAAATCCGCCGCGCGCATTGATGGCAACATTCGAAGTGAGTATGGACGCATCATCCGTCGAAATGATCTCTGCGGTCGAATAACTGTTTCTAAGCGATACAGAATTGGTAGTGATTCTTCCGTCAAGATCGCCCATGAATCCGATCAGCCCCGCTACCAAGAACTGCTCGTTCTTTGTTGCAACATTGATTATTCCAGTCGTGAAACAATCGGATATGTCTATTTTTGCATTAGGCTTGCTGTATCCGCTGAATCCTGCTGTTCCGACCAAACCTCCCGCAGATGCTTGACCGTAGCAGTCCATGATTACATCAGCACTGCACCGTTCCATGCTGGCATATGTTTCAGAATGAACCGCACCGATCATGCCTCCGATGTATTCCCCGTTCCCAAGCCATTTAGATGGATTCACGGTAGTTATCGTACCGCTTACATGACAATTGATAACATGCGAATCGTACAGCATGGCAGCCAATATGCCTGCCTGATTCGGATCATCGAGCAGATCCAATTTCGCATCCTTGAGTGTCAGATTTTTGACTGTAGCATTATCCCTTATCGTAGTGAAGAATCCCATCCATGCCGAACCTGAACGGTCAGTGTACCCTTCGTCTATGTAAAGATTTGAAACAATATGCCCGTCGCCGTCCAATGTTCCTTTGAAAGCGGATCTTACAGGGTTGGAAATGTAATTGCCGATCGGCTCCCATATGTGTCCTCCAAGATCAATATCCTCAGCCAATGTCACCGTTTTTCCGGCGAACATTTTATCATCTATGTTCACAAGGTCAGCAAACCCTTTCAGTTGTGCCGCAGTAGAAATTGTAAATGAATCTTCCTCATCGTCATACCATGATCTATCCGAATCGACTCCGTTCCACAATTGTTCGTTGTTCGACCTCGGATTGACCGGTTGTTCCGATGCCTGATAAAACACCAGTGCCGCACCGACAACGACCAATACCACTATCGTAATCGCTGCGATTTTCACATATGTACGCATTGTAATCAGCCTCCAAATTATAGTTTATCTGCATTGAATTCCGTTCGGCGCATCTTGTCAAAAACACACATAGAAGACATGGCCCTTGGACGTTTTTTAAAGATGACCCATACTGCATATAATATCGTCATTCACCGTATAAAAAACATTAACTGTGAAAATGGATCGATATGCTCCCAAACACACTATTTTTTCTCAAAACAGTTACTTTTGTCAGCAAAACAAGAGCAACAACGAATCGATCTTTTTATCATTTCCAAGAAAAAGATGATTGTATCTTCTGACCGAGAACTCCCTTAAATTAAATAATACAACCTAAAGCTTTATAAATTAAATATAATTCACCAACCCTATGAAAGCATTCCGTGTAGTAGGTTCATTCGCTGACCCTAGGAAGAGACAACCATTCTCGATAGAAATGGCTGCAGAGGACGAGGCCGCCGTCAGGGAGAGGGCGTTGTCCACCCTTGGCAGCAAACACAGATTGAAGAGAAGAGACATCGACATCACCGAGATCGTCGAACTTACACCTGACCAGATCACAAATCCGGTCGTAAAATACGATGTCGGAGCATAAACATGGAAGACGGTGAATTCCGTCAGGCCATGGCGGTTCTGGAGTCGTACAATCTCCAATTGGAGACAATAAGCAGACAGGTCAGGCTTCTTCAGGTCTCTCTGGAAGAGACCACCAGAGCCAGAGAATCCCTCAAAGCATTGAATGATGCAAAAGAAGGAGACGAAATACTTATTCCCGTGGGAGCTTCGGCTTTCGTACCTGTGCGAGCCACAGGAGAAAAGAAAGCACTCGTCAATATCGGAAACAGGATATCTGCCGAAAAGAGCATAGATGAAGCAATCACTTTCATGGAAACAAACGGCAAAGAATTATCAGAAGCGCTCAGGAATGCGATAGCCGCACTGGAAGAAATAGAAACTCGCGCTTCAGAACTCTCCGATGCTATCCAACACGAATATCAGAACAGACAAGATTCTGTACAGTGAGAATAAATGTTCGACTCTCTGAAATCAAAACTGAAGAATGTTTTCAGCAAATCATCTTCCATCGACTCCGAAAGCGTATACGAGAAAGAAGGGAGCATTTCACCACCCAAGATCGAACCTATCTCGGATAAACCTGAATCAACACCCATTGATATCGAACCCGTTGTCAAAGAGAAAAAGTCGATATCACGAAAAGAACAGCTCAAACAAAGTAAAAAAGAGCCGAAACCTTCAAAGTCTTCAACAGAAGACATGGTGGGTACATCCGGAAAAAAGATTAAAGAAGATCCTCTGGATGATCTTTTGGACGAACTCGAGGTCGCTTTATTGGAATCAGATGTTGCATATCCTGTGACTCAAGAGATAATCCTTGGTGTCCGCGACAACCTTGTGAACAAGAAATACGGCCGTCAATACACTCTGGAAGAAGTTGTCGAAACCGCCGTTAAGGGGGCCGTCAAGGACGTTCTGAAAGTAAACCGATTCGATTTCGAAGAATGGCTTGAAGGAAGAGAAAAACCGATCGTGATAATGTTCGTCGGAATAAACGGTACGGGAAAGACCACGACCATCGCAAAGATAGCGCACATTCTGAACGGAATGGAAATGAGCGTTGTCCTTGCCGCGTGCGATACCTTCAGGGCAGGAGCGATCGAACAGCTAAGCATACATGCAGACAGACTAGGCGTCAAGATAGTAAAACAGACCCAAGATGCCGATCCGTCTGCGGTCGCCTACGACGCGATCGAACATGCAAAATCCAAACGGAAGGATGTTATTCTCATCGATACCGCGGGGAGAATGCAGACGAATAATAATCTCATAGAAGAGATGAAGAAAATAGCCAGAATAGCCAAGCCCGACCTCAAGATCTTTGTCGGGGACGCGCTTGCAGGAAACGATGCGATCGAGCAAGCAAAAGTGTTCGACTCAGCGATCGGCGTGGATGCGATCATACTTACGAAGATCGACACAGACGCAAAAGGCGGTGCCGCGTTATCGATCGCCCACACAATAGGAAAACCCATTGCATTCGTGTCGAACGGACAAGAATACGAGAATCTCGAGAAATTCGATCCGGACTGGATGTTGGATCGTCTTTTTAACTGAGCACACACAATTTGTAGAACAGAGTGGCAAAGACCTTTGCGTCTGTTAAAATATTCTTTATCTCAACGTACTCGTTGGGTCCGTGAAGGGTTCCTCCTCCGCATTCCCAAACGTATGCATCATACCCCTCCAGCCTGAAGAAATTAGCGCATGTAGCTCCGCCAACCCCTATGGGTCTGGGTCTTTTGCCGATCACCGATTCTATCGATTCCATCAAAGCTTCGAATACCGGCCCTTCCGTGGATGACATTTTTCCCGAGACGTGCCTTTGGATCTCACTTATCTGTATCTCGGCACCGCTCTCACCCTCATGTTTCTTCGCAACCCGTTTTATCGTTTCCAGGATCTGATCCGGAGAGTATTTTGGAAGAGGCCTTATATCCATAGAAAAACTGTAATTTCCCGGTATAGTGTTCACATTCAGAACTGTTTGATCGCTCTTTGTAGGTTCGAATGTGGATTCAGGCGGTTCGAACAATGGATCCTTTTCGGGATACTCCTTTTCAAACACCTCCATCAGGTCCGCCAAGAACTTCACACCGACCTTGAACGCATTGATCCCCGCGTCAGGTGTGGATCCGTGAACCGACCTACCAACAATATCAAACTGCGGCCAGATAAGATTCTTCTCGGAAACATCTATCAGTCCGCCTTCCGGACTGCCCCAGTCCGGAACGATAAACACATCATCCTCTGAAAAATATCCTTTGCGAATAAGATATTCAATACCCATTTTACTGCTTGTTTCCTCGTCAGCAACATATGCGATGCCGATCGATCTGCCGTTCAGTTCCTCTTTGGGTATGAATTTTGATGCAAACATTGCAGAGATTACCGCCTGTCCATTATCCTCGGTTCCTCTGCCGTATATCTTTCCGTCTTTCACTACAGGTTCGAACGGATCTGTGTCCCAATCATCAAGATCCCCGGCAGGTACTGTGTCTGTGTGTGCAACAATCCAGACCGTGCCTTTGCCTTTGCCTTTTTTCCTTGCGAGTATGTTTGGCCTCATGACCGAAGGATCTGTGTCATCCGGTACATCTTCACGTACGATCTCGTCGTATCCGTCAAGACAGTTAATCAGCATGTCCGCTCTCTTCCCCTCTCCATCTCCTCCGTTGATCGGGGCCAAGGCCGGAAGGCGTATCATCTCACACATCGTATCAATGATATCCTTTTCCGACGCTTCGATCTTTTTGAGAATCGCTGACAGCTCTATCCTAACACCCACCACATCAATGACATGGAATTATTTAATCTGTTGATATGACACAACATTCCGAATATCGCGTTTGAAGGATAAATTCTCAAAAGCTTCCGTTTAAGTACATATACGATGAAAATCCATGTCATAATGTTGGTGATGAAATGTATCATATGACATTACAGATGAATGCACGCTTACAGCCGATTACCCGCGGCGAACTCTTTGAAGACATTATCTCAGAAGTCCTGGAGGCCCATGAAATCGGAGGGGTGGACGGCGGAGGAACAATGTTGCAGAAAAGCGGAGAGATCGATTTTTGCGACGTTGAGATCTTCCTTAACGAAAAAACAGAAGAGAACCTGAAACTCCTGTTGGAGATCATAAGCGAACTGGATGTTCCGAAGGGCTCCAAATTATATGGAGAGGGTGTCGAATACAAAGTGGGTACAGTTGAAGGACTGGCACTTTATTTGAACGGAACGGATCTTCCGGATAAAGTGTACAAGAAATGCGATATAAATCATGTTATCGAGAAACTTGACGAACTGCTTGATGAGGAAGGAGCATACTACAGTTATTGGGAGGGTCCGAGTGATACAGCCCTATACTTCTACGGTTCTTCCTTCGATAAAATGAAAAAACTCATGGAACCTTTCCTCGAAAAATATCCTCTGTGCGAGAAATGCAGAGTGGTACAGATCGCATGATGGGAACAGAACACCAAACATACAGTAAAGAATAACGGGGGGAGTCCCCCCCCCTAAACAATTTACTCGCGGCGAATTATCATCGTCACTGCGTTACCGCCGCCGAGACACAGAGTACAAAGTCCTGTCTCCTTCTTGCGGTCTTGCAACGCATGTGCCAGCGTTGTAAGTACACGAGCACCAGAACATCCTATCGGGTGTCCAAGCGCGACCGCGCCTCCATTAACATTGAATTTCTCATCAGGAACGTTGAGTTCTTTCTGAACCGCACAGGATGCTGTTGCAAAAGCCTCGTTATGCTCGAAGAGATCAATGTCGTCGATCGTCATTCCGGCTTTCTTGAGAACATGCTGTGTTGCGGGTATCGGTGCCTCCATAATGAGTTCCGGTACGACCCCGCGCTCCCCGTACGCAACAATGCTTGCCAGCGGTTTGATCCCATGTTCCTCGGCCCATGACCTTGAAGCTACGACCACTGCGGCCGCTCCATCACTGAGCTGCGATGAATTTCCTGCTGTGACAACACCGTCTTTTTTGAACACCGGTTTTAGTGCACCGAGCGATTCCATAGTTGTATCAGCTCTAACGCCTTCATCGGTATCAAACACTATGTCCCCCTTCCTCGATTTTATCGTATAGGGAACGATCTCATTCTTGAATTTGCCCGTGGCCTGGGCTGCGGCCGCTTTCTTGTTGCTTTCAACAGACAATCTGTCCGCATCCTCTCTCGTGACCTTGAATCTCTCGGCCACGATCTCTCCGGTGAATCCCATGTGCTGGTTGTTGAATATGTCCCAGAGTCCGTCATGTACCATTGCATCCACTATGGTCTGGTCGTTCATTTTGAATCCCCATCTTGCGCCGTCGACGATATAAGGAATGTTGCTCATGCTCTCCATTCCTCCGGTCATGATAACATTGTATTCTCCGGCTTTTATCGCGTCTGCGGCGTTCATTGCCGCTTTAAGCCCGGATCCGCATACCGCGTTGACTGTGTAAGAGCCTATCTCAACGGGAAGACCTGCGCCTATCGCAGCCTGTCTGGCCGGATTTTGCCCGAGTCCCGCCGACACGACGTTTCCCATTATGCATTCCTCGATGTTCTCGTTGGTCAGTCCCGCTCTTTTCACAGCTTCTGATACGACAGCCGCACCAAGTTCTGTTACTTTTATTCCGTTCAGGGCCTTACCGTATTTTCCTATCGGGGTCCTTACTGCACTGAGTATTACTGCTTCTTCCATTTTCTACACCTCTTAGAATACTAAACTTGTGAGAAAAAGAAGAGTATATATGACTGTCGGTTATGGTGTACGTCTATTGACGAACATAAACAGTTGTTCCTCACCCATTCTTTTCAACGGTTTCGATAGATGTCTTCTTGCAGATTCGGGAGGTTCGTACCACCCTTCCTTTACTACTCTCACGGTCTTTTCCCTCTCTGGATTACCCGAGGAAGTGTGACACATCCTGCACCGATATCCTTTATCCTTACCTACGGATTCCATTGTCCTCAAACAGGACGGACACCGGGGGTTTGAGATCTTTTTGTACTCTTCCGTCAATCCGAGCACTATTAATTTTTCCACATTGAGTGTTCTGGGTTCATTTCTCAATTCGCCCATGACACCTACGACATCGCCGGGAACCAAATTATCGAAAAGATTTCTGAATTCCTTTGACGGTTCATATGCGCCGATCGTCACTATACCGTGATTCGTCCTCATTTCCATGAACACATGTCCGCCTTTTTCATGTCTGGCTCTTGTGATTATATCGCCTTCGATATAATATGAATGATCAGGTACCAACTCAGAATATTCGAAGATTATATGGTCGTCTGTTCCCTGATTCGTAAGGAATACCATCCATCTGCTGAGAGGTTCGGTCTTGATAATCTCGTATCCTCTGAGCAATTCCTCTTTCTTCTCTCCTCTGAATCCGTACATTATCGGACATGGCGTCGAAGGCACCATCGTAACTTTCTGATGTCTTTCTTCCCAGCTATTGAATGTCGAAGGAAGAGTCATGTCAGCTTCTCTTATGGATAATGGATCAAATATCCTCTCTGTTCCCCATCTTTCCCTGGGCCTGTATGTCAATAATTCCAATGTACTGTCGCCAGGCTCCCATGCCATACCACATAAACTACCGATCAACCCTCTTCCGCACCCGATCTCGAATGTCTTCGCGCCTATCCTTTCGATCTCCCTGTCGACCGTTTCACGGTCCAAGATCGTGCGCACTCCTTTCCAATAAAATGCCGGATCGGGTCTTTTTCTGCTCACCAACACTCCAGGGTCTGCTGAATCCTCATGATTCATCTCTACCAGAGGAATTATTCTCTCCAACATCTCATCCTCATTCAGCGGACAGGAGCTCATTTTTTCATAACAGAATATTTCCTTGCCTTCTATGGATCCGATAAAATCCTTTTTCCCCTTTCCTTTACCGAATCTCATCACAAGAGAACCGTTTCCTCGAGTCTTCCATGGGACTGCTGGATTCAGCCGTACAAGCCTAGGATTACCTATCAGGTCCAGATCATCGAATTCGTTGATTATTTCCGTGGCAAGAAAAGTCGTACAATTTCCGTTGACAGAATCAGTATCATCGACCGCAACGTACATAGCAGATGATTATAACATTCACAATAATAATTTATGCCTGTTCCGACAACTTCATCTCATCGATAAAGAACATATTTCCATCAGATGAAAAATTACCCTTTATAATGTATATTTCATTATTGATCGGTTCATTATAAGAAAAACATCTCATATGACATCCTTTCGTATCTTCAAAAGAGAATGTAAATCCCTTTTCCGTTTTATTGATATCAAATACTAATCCAATCATTCCTTTTTCTTCTTCATATTCCGGACTCGTTATCATCGTGATACCAATAATGAATACAACAGAGATACACAATAAGGGATATTTTCCTTTCATATCTCATTGATCTTACATAAAAGATTAAGAAGAGGGTAACTACAATTAGTCTTACGCCCCCACCCCTCTATTTCCATTGGAAATCATCAAGAGGATTTGATTAAGATATTTTGTTATAAATTAAATTCAAAGATAGGTTCCTATTGCCCAAAGCAGTCCTACAAATGCAACTATTCCGAGAATACAGCTTCCGATTATCAGTATCGCTTTCTTCATTGTGATACGCCTGCGAAATGAATCGCATTCACCGTATTATTGTTCACTTATAAAACAAGTATACATCATTTTCTCTATAATGAAAAATAAGAAAAGAAACTATTATAATCCGTATCTTTCTTCTAGTTAAGGTTGATGTGGAGATTGTAAAATGGTAAAGAAGGAGTCAATTTTCGATAGATCTATCAATAAGAGAAATACTCTTATAAAAAATAGAAATATTCTTCAAACAACATACATTCCAGATCAGTTGCCACATAGAGATAATGAAATCAAGAATATTGTTGATATTATCACTCCTTCACTTAACAAAGATAAACCATCTAATATTCTTATAACAGGTAAAACTGGGACAGGTAAAACTGCAGTAATGAATTTTATTGGTAAAGAATTATTGAAAGCGGATCCATATGAAGAAAACTGCAGTATGATTTATGTTAATTGTGAGATAGTTGATAATCAATATGGAATCCTTTACAATATCTCAAATCAGATAATAAAAGATCAAATCAAAAAGATACCATTCACTGGATGGAGTTTGGATCGAGTTTATGATGCTATTGTTAACAGTATAGATGAAGATAATAAGGTGTTCATTATAGTGTTAGATGAAATAGACAGAATACTTCAAAAAAGTGGAGATGATATTTTCTACTTTTTAACAACAATGAATGAAGTATTAAAAAAATCTAAAGTGTCAATAATAGGAATAACCAATAATACCAAATTTACTGAATTATTAAGTCCAAAAATAAAAAGCAGATTGGGAGAAGAAAAAATAATATTTTCACCATATAATCCAAATCAACTTCAAGATATTCTTAGGAAGAGAGCTGAAATAGCTTTTGAAAAAGAAACATTGAAAGAAGGGGTCATACCATATTGTGCAGCTATATCTGCACAAGATTCTGGAGATGCAAGAAAAGCTTTAGATCTGTTAAGAGTTGCAGCAGATATTGCAGAAAGGAATGGAGATAGTGAAATAACCGAAGCACATGTGGATTCTGCAAGAAATAAGATAGAATTGGATGCTGTAGTAGAAGTAATAAAAACATTAACGGCACAATCAAAAATGGTTCTTATGAGTATAATAAAGAATCATGAAGGTAATAATACATCAATAATAACCGGAGATGTTTATGCAACTTACAAAGAAATATCTTCTATTTTGAATTTTACTGTACTCAAAGAAAAAAGAGTTGCAGATCTTATTTCAGAATTGGATATGTTGGGAATAATTCACGCGAGGGTCAAATCATTTGGAAGGAACGGAAGAACCAGGGAAATAGATCTCAATATCAACAAGGATATAATCGATTTAATATCCAATGATGAATTATTCGAACCCCTACGTAAATATAAACCGTCAAAACAAACGACACTTATGTGATTATTTCTTTTCCAGTGGAAATAGAGGGGTGGGGGCGTTCTTTTCTGTTATCAATTCTTTACGATATTTGATAACGTCAAGATAACTCCAGAAACAGAATAATCCTGCTAGTCCAAATATCACTGTGATGAACACCACGGCTATACAAGGTATGGAATTAGGGACCTGTTCATTGATGATGGCTCCCTTTCCATTCAATGTCATGTTTATCGAACCTAACCAAGGTATCTCGATCCAAGCTACGGATTTTATTATGTCGTTGGAAATAAGTTTTCCCATTACACCCCCACCTTGATCGAATGCAGTATTGTTATCTCCCATTGTGATGTATCCACTTGAAGGAGAATCAGTTGCTAATTTATCCAGATTTATATTACAACTGATATTTCTGTGGCCCATGTTATACAATATAAGAGTTCCAGAGAGTGCCATATAGTCGGTATTATTGCCGTTGAACCATAATGTGGAAGGATAACCTTCTAGCGAGGGAGCACTCCAAGTATGGTCATCGTTGTAATCTAACCATAGAATGGCACGATGGATCACAGGGTTTTGACCGCTTCCGCGTTCATAAATGATAACATGCCCATAATCACCGAATGAAGTGAACCCGTTCTTGTATCCATCCACAAAGGAATTGATCTCCACTTTGCTGCTGTTCATCAGGATGATTATGTCGCCGGTATCTATTATTCCCAGCTGAGAACCAACCCCGTGCTGCATGCTTTGAGAATTGACCGTGGTCTGAGGATGGTCAAGACCCGACTTGAGATCGACGCCGACAAACGCACTGAGCATTACAGCGATCAAAATGGCGAAAATGATCAATGCGTTGCGGGTGTCCTTCTCCATGCGATGGTGATTACGTACAAATTATTAAGTTAATGCCCTAAAAGAGTTATACGGATACTATGTTAATGGTATTATGGACAGGCCGTCAAACGATGAATATTTCATGAGTATGGCAGAATTGGTCTCTCAAAGATCGACCTGCGTTCGCAGAAAGGTCGGCGCAGTGGTAGTGAAAGATAAGCATATTCTCTCCACAGGATACAATGGATCCCCGAAGGGAACGAAACACTGCGAGGAGCTGGGATGTATAAGAGATCAAATGAATATCCCGTCGGGAACAAGACACGAATTGTGCAGAGGTGTGCATGCAGAACAGAATGCCGTCGCGCAAGCAGCATATTTTGGGGTTAGCGTGAAAGATGCAACGATATACACAACGACTTTTCCTTGTTCGATGTGTGCAAAGATCCTGATAAATTCCGGGATAAAAGAAGTGGTGTACAATACAGGATACATGGATGATCTTTCCGTAGATCTGCTTAAGGAAACAAACATAATTGTACGTGTTTTTCCTGAGAAAACGGATTAATCCTTCGAGTTCTTTTTAAAACTCCCCTCGTTCGACACAATTACCCTTAAGTATACCCACTCGATACCAAGGGACTGCATACTCGGGGTTTGTAAATGAGCCGAACTGACGTACTTTCAGAAATTAAGGGGGCTGAAGCGGAGGCGGACGCCAGGGTCGCAAAGGCCGAGGCGGACAAAAAAGTCGCAATTGCGGATGCACGCCGGGAATCTGTCAAAAAGATTCAAGACGCTGAAACAAAAATGCGCAGCAAGTATGAATCCACTATCGCGAAAGAGCAGGAAGCACTTAACGAAGAAAGGAACATAAAACTTGCCGAGGGCGAGAAGGAAGCAAAATCCATCGAGTCCACCGCTTCAAAAAAGATTAAAAAAGTCGATGATTTTCTAGAGAAAGAATTCGAGAGGGCGATAAATGTCACTTCCTGAATCGATGAGCAGGGTTGTGGTCGTGGGTACTAAATCCCGCATGGAAGAAGCCATAGAGGCCTTCTATGAATTGAGATCACTCCATCTCATTGATCATTCCACCGGCGCTGATGGGTTGTCCATCGGATCGCCGTTGGCGAGGAATTCCAAAGCATCCGAAAGACTGCTTAAAATAAGGTCAATGGAGAAGGAGCTCGGTATAACGAAACAGACCGAGACCTCAAAGATCACGGTGGACGAGATCGAAGGAAAACTCTCCGCCAACGCTGTCGAGAGTGTTGAAGATGAAATATTAAGAGTTCTTGACAGAAGAAATGTTCTTAACCAAAAGATCGCGGAGCTGAACGGCAACATTGCAAGCTTTGAGATCTTAGAAAAATTACCTATCAATCTGGAAATGTATTCGGGTTACCGTTCTCTTACGGTATTCGCGGGTACAGTGTCCGAAGATCCTTCGGATGCATTGAAGAAACTGGAGAACGCAGAGTCCTTCGTTTCATTTAAGAAAAAGGCTGGCGGAAGCGTTGCGGTCTTTGTGAAGACCCAGGACAAAGAAAAAGCATCTCAGATCCTGACCGATCATGGATTTTCGGAGGTAAATATCCCTCCGGGAACAGGATCCGTGCCTGACGCTCTCGCGGGGGCAAAGAGGGATCTCGTGGCTGCGGAAACGGAATTGGCGGCTGTGGCATGCGAGATCGAGGCTCTTCAGCTTAAACATAAATCATTCATAAAAGCGTCCGATGAGCAGCTGTCCATCGAGATCGAGAAAGGGGAAGTTCCCTTGAGGATCGCGGTCGGCCGGCATTCATACATTATGGATGCGTGGGTACCCACTAAGAAAGTGGAAAAGGTCGAACAGGAGCTCAAAGCAAAGCTTGGAGACAGTGTTCACGTGGAATTTGAAGAAACACGCGGTAGGAAACTTCACGAAGAAGAGGAAGCCGAGGAAAGATTCAAAACACCCCCCACAAAACAAAATAACGGACGCATATCGAAAGAGTATGAGTATGCGACCAGTTTGGTTTCAGTTCCCAAGTATCAGGAGATAGATCCTTCGATACTGATAATGATATTCTTGCCGTTGTTCTTCGGATTCATGGTAGGGGATTGCGGTTACGCCATACCCTTCATAATCTTGGGTGCATACGGCCTGAAAGTAACACGCCACAAAGACTGGCGTTCCATTGCAATGGTATTGTTCTTCGGCGGGATCTGGGCATTCATATTCGGATTCTTCTTCTTCGGTGAGGCGTTAGGAATGCACTTCGTCGGACACGTGGATTTCAGTACAGGCAAGGATGTCACATGGGAATACATATTCGGAGACCTGATGGGTAACCCCGGATTCCACTTCCCTGAAGTGTTCACCGGATTGTTGCCCGAGATGGGAATACACCACGGAGTCGGAAAATTGGTAGAGGTAGGAATGCTTCTCAAATTGTCCGTGTATGTGGGTGTAGTGCACCTTTTCATCGGATACCTATGCGGATACCTGAACGTGCTGAGACAGCACAATGGAAAGCATGCTTTCATGGAGAAGGGTGGGTGGATGCTCATGTTCATCGGAATGGTGATAATGTGTTATGCACTCACAGGTGTGCTTTTCGCTGAAGGAGACGGATTGGTCTTTGGTGATACAGAGATACAGATCTTGGCAGTCGGAGTTCCGATCCTGTTGATCGGGCTCGCGGTCTGTATGAAGACAGAAGGAATAATGGCGATAATGGAAATGCTCGGCATGGTCGGGAACATATTATCGTACACACGTTTAGCGGCCATCGGTATGTCCAAAGCGGGCATGGCGTTGGCGTTCAATTACATCGTGTTCGGAATGATTATAAGTCCGGAGGCGGGGATCGCGTTCATCATAATAGGACTCTTACTGTTTGGGTTCTTACATTTGGTGATATGGACCTTGGCTATACTTTCCGCGGGACTGCACGCCCTAAGGTTGCAGTTCGTGGAGCTTATGACCAAGTTCTTTGTTGGAGGCGGAGTGGAATACAAACCGCTGAAGGTAAAACGCGAGAAAACTATTTTCGCAAAAGCAGAAGTAAATAAAGAGGTATGAAAATGGTATTAGAAGGAGATGTAGGAAGCGGACTTATCGCAATCGGAGCTGGACTTGCAGTTGGACTCACGGGTCTCGGCGCAGGTATGGCAGAGAAAGATGTCGGTGCGGCAGCAGTAGGAGCGATCACAGAGGATCAGAGTCTTTTCGGTAAAGCAATGATCTTCATGGTTCTCCCTGAGACCATCGTTATCTTCGGTCTTGTTATCGCTATCATGGCAATCTTCGTGATGTAAGTATCGAGGCCGTCTCATGGCGTTAGATTGTGTCACGAAGGAGATCATCGCGTCTGCCGACAAAGCAGCTAGAGACATCGAGTCCCAAGCGGATTCCGAGGTCAAGGCAATATTGTCGGAAGCAGATGCGCTGATAGCCGACATGAAAGGGAAGGAAGACAAGAAGCTCAAAGAGTCTGTCGAAAGGCTCAAGCGTCAGGAGCTTTCCAGTGCAGAGCTGGAGAGCAAGAAGATCGTTCTTTCGAAAAAGAAAGAGGTCTTGGCCAAGGCGTTCGAGTCCGCACTTAACAATCTCGAGTCTGCACCGGAAGATGTGAAACTCGAGCAGTACAAGAAAATGGTCAAGTCAGTTAAGACAGTGATCGACAAGCCAAAGGCAATAATGTCTGTGAATGATTCTTTCACCGCAAAAGACCTCGGTGTCAAATCGGTTGAGAAGGACCCCAGGATCCGCGCGGGTATAATCTTCCAGAGTGAAGATGGTACCATCGAGGTAGATATGCAGTATGAAACGATACTGCAGACCATCTGGGACCGCGAGATCAAGAATCTGTCAGACATCTTGTTCGGGTGAGTTTAATGTTCAGGCGCAACGTAAAGAAAGGCAACTATGCGTACACCGTCGCCAGAGTGAAGGCGAAGAAGTCGCTTCTGTTGAAGGAAGAGGACTACAGCAAAATGATGATGATGACCGTGCCGGAGATATCCCGCTACATCAGCGAGGTAGGCTACAACAAGGAGATGACCGATCTCGCAGGAAGACTGTCGGGTATCAATCTTCTTGAGCACGCGACATATGAGAATATGGCGAAGGTCTTCAGCACCATATTGACCGCTTCCGAAGGCGAACTTTACGGAATGGTTCAGGCGTATCTTACGAAATGGGATATCTGGAACATGAAAGTGATACTTCGCGGAAAGTCATACGGTTTGGATGCTGACGGGATCAAGGAAGACCTTGTTCCGGCCGGAAGCATCAGCGCCGAATCTTTGGACAAGTTGATCGCACTGGACTCAAACGACGATGTGATCACAAACTTCGCCAGGATGGCGCATGTCAATATCCCTCAGGAAGTTCTCTCAGCATACAAAGCGAATGGGAATCTGGGAGAGATAGAAGACTTTCTGGATAAGTTCCACTACGAGAGATTGGTTGAAAGTATCGAGCCGTCCACAAGGCCCGTGCGTCTTTTCCTTGATTACATAAAGAAGGAGATAGACGTCAAGAACTTCGAGACGATATTGAAACTCAAGTTCGAAGGGATATTCGGGGAGGCTGTTGTGAAGTACATGATCCCCGGCGGAAAACACATTGATTCCAAATTAGCCTTACAAATGGCAAACGCGGAGACTGTTGAGGCTTTGTTCTCTGAGATCTCCGAGCTTGGTTTTTACGAAGATATCAAGGACTCTTTCAATCTTAAGGATAACACTCTGAGAGGCGTTGTTGCAGGATTGAAGAAGTATGAGATAGAACAAGCGAGGAAATTCTCGCGCCTGTATCCGTTATCGGTGATACCTGTGATCGACTACATGATCCACAAAGAGATCGAGGTCAACAACATTAGGGCCGTTGCCCGGGGTATCGACAGCGGATTGGACAGGGAAACAGTCAAAGGACTATTGGTGATTTGATGGAGATAGCGGTTATCGGCAATGAGGAGTTCGTTCTCGGATTCAGGCTGGCGGGACTCAAAAGAGTGTTCGTCGCTGACAAGGACAACTATCAGAATGCGATCGGAGAGGCGATGTCGAATGAGAACATCGGTATTCTCGCGGTCGATGCAAAAGATCTCGACTATCTCCCTGCAAATGTTCGAGCAAAGGTATTGGATTCCATCCAGCCTGTGGTCGTACCGGTAGGCGGAGACGAAAGCGACCTTCGTGAGAAGGTCAAAAGAGCAATTGGCGTTGATTTATACAAAACAGAGGATGAGTGAATGAGCACAAAAGGTGTAATATACAGAGTCGCAGGCCCCGTGGTGACAGCTACCGGGATATCGCCCAAAATGTACGACGTGGTACACGTTGGGAACGAGAATCTCATGGGAGAGGTCATCAAGATCGTCGGCGAGTATTCTATCATCCAGGTTTATGAGGATACTTCGGGTGTCAAACCCGGAGAACCGGTCTCGAACACCGGGCTCCCTCTTGTCGCGGAACTCGGACCGGGACTTCTAACATCAGTTTATGATGGAATTCAGAGGCCCCTTCCCGTACTCAGGGACAAAATGGGGGATTACATCTTCCGCGGAGTTTCCGCGCCTGGACTTGACAGAACAAAGAAATGGGATTTCAAGCCCAGCGTGAAGAAAGGAGACACAGTCGAACCCGGTCAGGTACTGGGTACCGTTATGGAAGGCCCCATGGTCCACAAGATCCTGGTGCCGCCCAGCGTAAAGAAGGGAAAGATAGATTCTATCTCTTCCGGAAAGCACACGGTCGAAGACGTTATAGCAAAGGTCGACGGAGAGGAGATCCAGATGATGCAGAAGTGGCCGGTACGTGTACCGAGACCCGTTTCCGAGAAGTATCAGCCGGACGTCCCGTTGGTCACAGGACTCAGGGTCCTTGATACGATGTTCCCCCTCGCAAAAGGAGGAGCAGCCGCCATTCCTGGTGCATTCGGTACCGGAAAGACGGTTACACAGCAATCGCTTGCAAAATTCTCGAATGCGGAGATAGTCGTTTATATCGGATGCGGTGAGCGCGGAAACGAGATGACCGAGGTTCTAACAGAATTCCCGGAACTGATCGACCCGTCCACCGGAGAGTCCCTTATGAACAGAACTGTTCTCATCGCAAACACATCGAACATGCCCGTGGCCGCAAGAGAGGCATCTGTTTACACAGGTATCACCATCGCGGAATACTTCAGGGACATGGGATACGACGTTTCATTGATGGCCGACTCCACCTCAAGATGGGCAGAGGCCATGCGTGAGATCTCATCAAGGTTGGAAGAGATGCCCGGAGAGGAAGGATACCCTGCATATCTGTCGGGACGTCTCTCCGAGTTCTATGAGCGTGCGTGCCGTGCGAAGGTGCTGTCCGGAGAATCCGGATCCATCTCGGTCATCGGTGCGGTCTCGCCTCCTGGAGGAGATCTTTCGGAACCTGTTACACAGAACACATTGCGTATCGTGCGTGTGTTCTGGGCACTCGACACCAAGTTGAGAGAGAGAAGACACTTCCCCACCATCAACTGGCTCACATCGTACACAATGTACGACAAGCAGCTGGCAGACTGGTACAAGAAGAACGTCGCGGAAGACTTCCCGGCGCTCAAAGCATGGACAATGCAGGTCCTTCAGAAGGAAGCTGAGCTGCAGGAGATCGTTCAGATGGTCGGTTCGGACTCACTTCCGGACGAACAGAAGATCACCCTCGAAGTCGCCAAGATGATCAGGGAGATATACCTTCAGCAGAACGCTTACCACCCCGTGGACTGTTACTGTCCGATAAGCAGGCAGTACGCGATGCTCACGTTGATCAGGAAGTACTCCGACCTTGCGGATAAAGCATTGGTTGCTGGCGTACAGGTCGACAAGATAGCATACATCCCGGTCAGGCAGAGATTCAACCAGGCCAAATACGAAGAGAATGTTGATGCGGAACTGAAAGCCATAGACAAAGAGATGGAAAAGCAGTTCGCAGGACTTGGAGTGTGAAAAGATGGCTAAAGTATCCAAAGAGTACAAGACAATATCACAGATCGCCGGGCCGCTGGTGTTCGTCAAGAAGACTGAACCCATAGGTTACCAGGAGATGGTGAGCGTCAGGTTATCCGACGGCTCCATGAAAAGAGGTCAGGTTCTGGATTCTTCAGATGATATCGTGGTCGTTCAGATATTCGAAGGCACCACCGGTATCGATAGAAGCGCATCCGTAAGGTTCCTCGGGGACACAATGAAAATGCCTGTTTCCAGAGATATGCTCGGAAGGGTTCTTACCGGAGCGGGAGAACCTCTCGACGGTGGATCAAGGATCGTACCGGAGAAAGAGCTCGACATAGTCGGAGCAGCTATCAACCCCTGGGCAAGAGACAGCCCTGCAGATTTCATTCAGACCGGTATATCAACCATCGATGGAATGAACACGCTTGTTAGGGGACAGAAATTACCTATCTTCTCGGGATCGGGACTTCCTCACAATGAGATCGCTTTGCAAATCGCAAGACAGGCAAAGGTTCTCGGAGAGAACGAGGAATTCGCTGTGGTGTTCATCGCCATGGGTATCACCAACGAAGAGAAACAGATGTTCATGAAAGAGTTCGAGAGAACCGGTGCATTGAAGAGTGCAGTGGTCTTCCTCAACCTTGCCGACGATCCCGCTGTCGAGCGTATCGTCACACCCCGTCTGGGTCTTACGACCGCGGAGTACATGGCATTCGAACTCGGAATGCAGGTTCTCGTCATTATGACGGATGTTACGAACTACTGCGAAGCTTTGCGTCAGGTCGGTGCGGCGAGAGAAGAGGTTCCCGGAAGAAGAGGGTACCCCGGATACATGTACACCGATCTTGCTCAGTTGTATGAGCGTGCTGGAAGGATTAAGGACAAGAAAGGTTCGATCACACAGATCCCCATCCTTTCGATGCCCGGTGATGATATCACTCATCCGATCCCCGATCTATCAGGATATATCACCGAGGGACAGATCGTTCTGTCGAGAGAGCTGCACCGTAACGGTATCTACCCGCCGGTCAACGTTTCATCATCGCTCAGCCGTTTGATGAAC
>JGI996J12353_1000175_pt1 | contig 18677 bp, 16 predicted proteins | sample IntmicLarv5ML5BL_FD_12353 | JGI IMG/M metagenome (IMG submission 12353) | reverse complement strand
AAGATGCTCTTTTCTGAAAATGCTAATTTACAACCTCGAAAAACATGCTGTAGATGTGTTTTGTAAATACCTTATTTGTTAAAAATCTTCCGAACACTCGTAATTTGCAATCCGTGCCTTTATAATATATTTGGCACGGATTACAAATCCGCGCCAGCAATTTATTCTGTTCTTTGATATTTTCTTTTTCGAATGATTGACAAAAGAAGAAAAACCAACAATAGAAGAGCCGGAGGCAAAACGATGTTGAGAAATAGTAATTGGCTGTGATTTTGTTGCAATTTTTGCTTATTCAATAACTGCAATTGGAAGGATTTCTTTTTCAGAGACGAAACGCCAATGTTATCTGTCAAATAGTTAACGGCGTTCATAACAAATTCTTTATTGGCGAATTGCGTATCTGAATAGGGGTCGTATCCAATCGGATTTAATAAAATATCTTCAGACGCAACGACAATCATTTGGGAAGTTGTGCTTTCGGCTAAAAAAGGATGATTGGTCTGAGCTGCAAACGCTTTTCGATTTTTGAAGACCGAAACAAAGGGCGATTGCAATAAAATAGCGACCGGCAAATTGGATTCGTTAAAATAATTTCTATCCAATTCATTATTCATCTCATTCAGACCAACATACGCGGGCATTTGAATTGTATGGGCATAAGGAGACGAAGAAAGTAAAACTTTTTTCCTGCCGGAAATATCTTCTCCAACAAAAGAAAGTGTGCTTGCAAACTCCGTTTTAACGAAAGATAAACCTTTGGTAATTTCAGTTGTTGAAGTGGGAAGCAAAAGCGGCGAATAATACCAAGGTTGAGGAATGTAATCCCTTTGTTCTGAATCTGTTTCAAGAACAAGCGGAATGTCGAGACTTTGAAGGTCTTGCAGCACAACCGGATTTATGCGAAATCCATAAGTGAAAAATAAGTCTTCCAAATTCAAATCATTTGCCATAGCCATTGTATTTCCGGTTTCTTGCATTTCTGCATAAGAGTACAATTTGACACCGTTGACAAACCACAAAAGATTTCCTCCTTGCATCAAATATTGGTCTAAAACAAATTTATCTGTTTCTGTAAAAGGAGATTGCGGCCCGGCAATAACCACTAAATCATAATCATCTAATTCTCCCGGTTGACCCGAAAGGACTCCCCTATCAATCGTGTATTCATAACTCAAATAATCCAATATTTCACTGATTGATTCTTCCGGCAATTCGCCGTGTCCTTCCAAAAAAGCAATTCTTTTGGAATCATTTTGAGTTATCAGTTGAATCGCGTAAATCAATTGATATTCCAACAGTTCGATAGAAATATTCAAATTTTCTTCGCCCGAACGACCCATTTGGTTAGTCAATAAATTCACCGGAATTTCAAAATTTTGATATTTGATTAAGGCATAAGGAAAAAGAATGTTTTGAAGGATTTTTCCATTGGTAGATTGCTCGTTTACCGAAATTCCGACAACTCCTTTTCTCTTTAGATTTTCAATAAAATCGTTTCCTTTTCTATACGGGTCAACGATTTGATAATTAATCGATTGAGAAGAAAAATTATTTAAATCGTCCAACAAATTGAAAGTTGCTTTTTGCAATCGGGAAAAACCTGAATTTAAGTTGCCCGTCAAATAAATTTCAATATCAAGTGGAGCATCCAATTTTTTCAAAACTTCTTTGGAAACCGAACTAATCGTGTATCTTTTGTCTTTTGTCCAATCCAAACGAAATTGAACGAAATTGAACAGAAAAACAAGGCTTATGAAAATAACGGAATATCTAATCCAATCTTTTTTATTCGCGATAAATAAGGATTTTTTAAACCCTTGAAAATTCACAAGGATGAAGCCATAAAATAAAAACGAGATTATCAAAAAATAGAGCAAATCTTTCGTTTCAATAAGCCCTCTTTGAATTGATTTATAGCGAGTTAAAAAACTTAATTCTTCCAAGCCAATCAAGTTAAAGCCAAAATAGAAAAAGGAACAAAACAACATTCCGATAATTAGTGCGACTACTTGATTGGATGTTATACTCGAAGCAAAAACGGATATGCAAACTAAGGCGAAAACAAGAAAAAATAAACCAATATAAGAAGCGCAAACAGCTCCTAAATCAAGATTTCCAATCGGATTTCCATACAAATAAATACTTATAACATAAATGATTGACGGAATTAAGGTAATAAATACCGTAAAAAACAAAGCGGCAATTTTACTCCAAATAATTATTGTGGTTGTAATCGGTCGGCTTTTCAACAGCAAAAGTGTACGCATTCGTTTTTCCTCTGCAAAAGAGCGCATGGAGAGCGCCGGAACTAAAAATAATAGAAGGATTGGCGCAATGTAGAAAAAAGAAGAAAGAGAGGCATACGCATTCGCCGGAATATTGTATTCGCCCGGAATGAGCCACAGCATACATCCGGTTGTTATCAAGAATAATAACATGAAAATAATTCCTGACAACGAATAAAGATTAAATCGCAGTTCTTTCGAAAATAATATTGTCCACTGTTTAAACATAAATTTCTAATCCGTCATAAGCCACAAAAACATTTTCCGGCAAGTTTTTCTGTTGCTCTTCATGCAATCCAAAAGTATGGCTCATGTGCGTAAAATAAGTTTTCTTGGGTTTAATTTTTTTAATTTGTTCCAATGCCTCATCAATCGTTTCATGCGTAATATGTTCTTTAGCGCGCAAAGCATTAATTATCAAAACGTCTAAACCTTGCAATTTAGTATATTCTTCTTCCGGAATTGTTTTCAAATCAGTTAAATAAGCCAAATTACCTATCCGATAACCTAAAATAGGCAGATTTCCGTGCATCAAACGAATGGGTGTTATTTTTATTTCATTTACAAAAAAAGGTGCATTTTCAATCTGATTCATTCGTAGATTGGGAACTCCGGGATATTTATTTTCCCGAAAAACATAAGGTATTCTTTCTTGAATTGCCTCTGCGACATAAGCTTCTGCATAAAGTTCGACGACTTGTTTAGAGCGACAAAAAATACGCAAATCATCCAATCCTCCAACATGGTCGTAATGTTCGTGCGTAATTAAAACTCCGGATAATGACTCAAAGGGAGAAAATTTGAATGTTTCCAGCATTTGCATCTTGAAATCCGGTCCGCAATCAATCAAGATATATTTTCCGTCCACTTCAATCAATGCAGAAGTTCGGAAACGCCAATCTTTTTTATCTGTAGAGGTGCATACTTCGCAAGAACATCCGACTTCCGGATTTCCTGTTGATGTTCCTGTACCTAAAAATCGCAATCGCATCACTTAAATTAAGAATTAAAAAGTAAGAATTAAGAAATAACATTCGGCGCAAGCCAATTATAACTTGCTTATGTACAATTTATTAAAAAACAATGACTTTTTCAGTCTTAAAATACCCTCGCTGGCGCGGATTTGTAATCCGTGCCAAATATCACAGAAGAGCACGGATTACAAATCCGCGCTAGCAAAGTCTTAGATTTAAATGCGTTTGACCTGCTTTCTTATGTACATTTCATTAAAAAACCAAAAGAACGTCATTTTTACAATTAACATAATTCTAATTTCTATTTATCAAATATAATTCACTTCGGGCTGAAGTTCTATGGCAAATTTATCCTTGACTGCTTTACGAACTTCTTCTGCTAAAAGTGCAATTTCATCTCCTGTTGCCTGTTTTTTATTAACAATTACTAAAGGCTGTTTTTCGCTAATCGCCGCACCGCCTAAGGTTTTACCTTTCAATCCGCATTGTTCAATCAACCAAGCTGCGGGAATTTTTACGGTTTCCTCGTTTACCGGATAACAGGGAATTTCAGGATGTTTTTCCTTTAAGCTCTTGTAATGAGCGATGCAAACATAAGGATTGGTAAAGAAACTTCCTGCGTTTCCTTCTTCTTTTGGATTCGGCAATTTCGATTCACGAATGGAAATGACAGCTTCCCGAATGGTTTGAAGATTGATTTCTTTTCCTTCCAAATAAGTTCTTAGATTTCCATAATCCAACTTAAATTCCGGTTTCTTGGATAATTTATAAACTACATGCGTGATATAATATAATCCTCTGTTTTCTGGTTCTTTGAAAAAACTATGGCGATACGAATAGTTACATTCTTCATTGGAGAAAATTCTTTTTTCAGCGTTTTTAAGGAAATAGGTGTGTACTTCGGTGATTGTATCCGCAACTTCAGCGCCGTAAGCGCCGATGTTTTGGAAAGCACTCGCTCCTACTTCTCCGGGAATTGCTGAAAGGTTTTCAATGCCGCCCCAATTGTTTTTTACGCAATGAGCCACGAAATTATCCCAATCTTCCGAAGCTCCCACTTTCAACCAAACAGCGGTTTCGTCTTCTTGGATGATTTCAATTCCTTTTATTTGGGAATGAATAATTACACCATTGAAATTTTCAAGAAACAACAAATTGCTTCCTTGTCCGATGTGCCAAAAAGTTTGAGTGAGAAAATATTCATCTGATAATAATTTCTGCAAATCGTATTCTGATTCGTATTCGACAAACCAACGGGTTTTGACATCCAAATTGAAGGTGTTGTGTTTCAACAAGGAATAATTTTCATATATCTGCATGATAAATTTATTTTATAAATATTTGTTCTGCTGGCGCGGATTTGCAATCCGTGCCTCTATGTATTTGGCACGGATTACAAATCCGCGCCAGCAGAAATCTGAAATTATCTGCGTTTTATTTTACCATTTTTTTCGTCCAGCCGGAACTTCCGGTTATTATCAATACCTTATCTAAAACAATATTCAATGGATGAGAAACTTCTCCTGCTGCTTTTTCAAAAGAATATAAGAGATTTCCATTTATTGAATAAACAGATATTGTTTCTGAAATCAAACTATTGACATAGAGAATGTTTTCTGATAAATATACATTAAAGAACGAATTTATATCCGCAATATTGGTTCCCCCTTTTTCCTCAATTGTGCCAAAATTTTTCCACACATTTGCTTTTTCATAAAGTGATTTTGTTCCTTTCGGAACAATCAATTTACGACGAGACATGTTAGACTCGAAAGGTGAATCTACCACTAACAATTTCAAAGGAATATCCCACTCAACTTCTACAGTATTTAAATTATAACACCCGGCAAAAGCACCACTTCCAATATATGTCAATGATTTGGGTAAAACAATAGAAGGAAGGAAGGCACATTTAGAAAAAGCGTTAAGGCCAATAAATGTAAGTGATTCCGGCAAAATGACATTTGGTAACTTATCACAATTCATAAAAGCCTGAAAGCCAATATAGGTTAGTGACTTCGGAAAATTAATTGATTCAAGGGAATGGCAATATGCAAAAGAAGACTCTCCTATTCTTGTCACTGTTTCAGGAAGAATAACGGAAGTTACATTTTTACAATTATAAAAAGATTCATTTTCTATCGTTTCTACATTATTTGGAATAACAATGGAAGTAATAGCTGTACAACTGGAAAATGCGCTTTCCCCAATGAACTTCAATGATTCAGGAAAAACAATATCTGTCAACGCATAACACTCCATAAAAGCTCCATATTCAATATTTGTTAATAATTCCGGCAAATTAATGCTTTCCAGAGAAATACAACCGGCAAAAACTAAGCTTCCTATTCTTGTTAGTGATTCGGGAAGAACAACCGAAGAGAGCTTACGACAGTAGTAAAAAGCAGAATTACCAATAGTCTCTACGTTATTCGGAATAACAATAGAAGTAATAGATTCACAATCAGAAAAAGCTTCATCTCGAATGTGCCTTAACGACTCCGGAAAAAAAACATTCGTTAACGACTCGCACTCCTTAAATGCAGAAGATTCGATGCTTGTTAATAATTCCGGGAAATTGATTGTTTTAAGAGAAATACAACCGGCAAATGCCGATTTTCCTATTTTTGTCACTGACTCTGGAAGAATAACTGAAGTTAGATCAGCACAATCGCTAAAAGCTTCATTTCCAATAATCGCTACATTATCCGGAACAATAACATCTCCTCCTGCACCTCGATACTTAATCAAAACATTGTCCTCAATATCAAAATCCGGATCGTCACCTTCTTCTATAATACGGCTAAATTCTTGCCAAACCGATGCTGATCGATAAAGTGATTTTGTTCCTTCCGGAACTATTAGGACAGAATGGTACAAATAAGTAAATAGATTATTTATAACTAAAGGTATCTCCCACTCAACCTTAACTGTATCTAAAGAACACCAATAAAAAACACCCTCTCCAAGATTCTCTAGGCTGCGAGGAAGAGTAATTGACGTTAATCCGCTACAATTATAAAAAGCATAGTCCCCTATACTTATCAAAGACGCGGGGAGTGAAAAAGATGTTAAGTAGTAACAATCCTGAAAAGCACTTGACCTAATATGAATTAGAGATTCCGGAAGAATGACTGAATTTATTTCTGAATTGTAAAATGCCTCTGAGCCGATTTCTGTTATTCCTTCGGGAATCGTTACATTTTTTTCACTCCCATAGTATCTGATCAAAATATTATTCTCAATATCAAAATCCGGATTCTCTCCTTTTTCCACAATACGCCCAAAAGGATTCCAAATAGGAATATTTCGATAAAGATGTTTTGTATTTACCGGGACTATTAAAAGATAATTACTTTCACGCCAAAAGCTAAAAATAGAATACAGGAATGTTACATCTGAAGGATTTTCCCATTCAACTTCAACTGTATACAAAGCGTAACAATTAAAAAAGGCACCCTCTCCAATCATCACAACACTATCGGGAATCGTAATCGAAGAAAGTACAGAACAACCATAAAAGGCATAATTTCCTATTGCAATTACAGAATTTGGCACAATAATGGAGGTCAATCTTTCACAACCGGCAAAAGCATACCTATCTATAATTTGTACTGAATTAGGGATTGTAAACGTAGTACTTTCGTTTCCTTTAGGGTAAAGAATCAAAGTCATTTGATTTTTATCATAAAGAACTCCGTCTTTTGAAGAGAACTGTGAATTATCTGCATCGACATCTATAGATATTAAACTCAAGCAATCCCAAAAAACATCATCTCCAATCGTTGTTAGAGAGGCTGGAATCACTATCTCTGTCAGTTTTCCACAAGAATAAAAAGCTCTATTACCTAAATCAACGAGAGTATTTGAAAGTGTAACCGATTTCAGAGAAGCACAATTACTGAAGGCATTTTCTTTGATACTGATTACACTATTGGGAATTAGAATTGATAAAAGAGTATTACAGCTGAAAAATGCACCATTTTCAATCGTTGTAACGGAATTTGGAATAGAAACGGAAATTAAACTCCAACAATTGTAAAATGCAAGTTCTCCGATACGTGTCACATTATATTCCTTTCCGGAAGAAGTAACTGTAGCGGGAATTACAATCGCTCCACCATAAGAAGCATTGGAATATTCCCGATAGGTGACTTCCACCTCGTCTGTTGACGGAAGAATATTATAATAAATTCCATCTGCTTGAAAATCATACGCCCAAGTTTGAACGGAAGTAAGCAAGCAAATAACAAATAAAATCAATCGCAAATGTTTTTTTGTTTTCATAAAATTCTCATTTAATAGTATTGGGCATAAAAGTATTTATTTTATTTAAAAAGATGGTTTAAATTCCCAACCATTTTTTTGCTTCTTCTTCCGAAATTCCTCTTTTTTGCGCATAATCCGTTAATTGTTCTTCATCTATTTTTCCCAAATAGAAATAATCTGCATCCGGATGTGCAATATACATTCCAGCAACAGATGCGGTTGGGAAAATGGCACCGTTCGGCGTTAAACTGACTCCGATTTTCTCCATTTTCAACAAATCGTCAATCAAAAAGTTCAAGGAAATATCCGGATGAATCGGATAGCCCGATGCAGGTCTGATTCCTTGATAAGGCGCTTTTGGCAATTCTTCCGGCGTAAAAGATTCGTTCGGAGCGTATCCCCAATATTCTTTACGTACTTTTTCATGTAAATATTCGGCGGCGGCTTCAACGAGGCGGTCTCGAAGAATTTGCTCTAACATATTTTGATAGGTATCATCGGAATCGTGACAGCCGCATTGACAGTCGGATTGATGTTTGTTTGTTCCTGCTGTTACAACAAAAAATCCGATGTAATCGCCTGACGGATTGATAAAATCGACCAAAGATTTATAAATATCATCTTCTCTTTTTTCTTGTTGACGAAGTGTTGGAATTGTTTTTCCTTCAACGCAAATGGATTCGTTTTCCACTTTTGCCGGATAAAAACCAATGATTGCTTTTATCCAATTGGGGTCTTTTTCACTCCATTCGGAAAGTTTATTTTGAGCATCATTTATTAGCTTTAACGCTTCACAAGCCTTATTTTTTTCTACATCAGAAAAAGAATTAAGCCAATTTTCTTTTTCTTTTCCTGTTTTTAATTTCATGGATGCAGCATATTTGACCGAAAATTTCCATGCTGCTAAAAATGCCGACCAATTCAGATAAGGAAGAATGTTTTTTATAGAAATGGTGTCAATTACTTGCGCTCCTTTCAAATGGGGAATTGGAATATTTTGTGTGTGATTTATTTTTAAGGAATGCTCGCGCGCATAAGTTAGCGAAACTAATTCTTTCTTATTTTCATTTTTATCTCTCAAAAAATGATAGGTTTCTTTAACTTCTTTTATGTATTTTTCTTTCGTTTCCGGATTTAATAATTTATTGGCAACGGGAACGGCTTGTGATGCATCGGTAACATGAACGACTGCTCCGTGATATAATGGGTCTATTTTCAAGGCGGTGTGCAATTGTGAAGTGGTTGCTCCTCCAATCACTAAAGGCAGTGAAAATCCGGCTTTTTCCATTTCGGATGCCACGAAAGACATTTCTTGCAAACTGGGAGTTATCAAACCGCTTAAAGCAATCATATCTACTTGATATTCTTGCGCTTTCTGAATGATTTCTTCCGGCGGAACCATTACACCAATGTCAATTACTTCGTAATTATTGCAGGAAAGAATGACTCCGGTTATGTTTTTTCCAATATCATGTACATCGCCTTTGACAGTGGCTATTAATATTTTTCCCGCTTTTGCCGCATTGTCTTTTTTGCTGGCTTCAATAGCCGGCTGTAAAAGAGCGACCGCTTTTTTCATTGTTCTAGCGGTTTTCACAACTTGTGGCAAAAACATTTTTCCTTCGCCAAACAAGGCTCCGACAATATTCATTCCTTCCATTAAAGGTTGGTCGATTATGTCAATCGGTTTGGAATAGCTTTTTAATGCTTCTTCAATATCCACATCTAGAAAATCTCCGTTTCCTTTAATCAGCGCGTATTTCAAACGTTCTGCAACCGGAGAATTTCGCCATTCATTTTTCGTATCCGCTTTTGCGTCTAACTTTTCATTCGAGTGTTGAGCATATTCGGTTAACTTTTCAGCCGCTTCAGGGAAACGGTCAAAAATAACGTCTTCGATTAATTTTAATAAATCTTTTGGAATATCATTGTATGTAAGCGCGGTTGACGGATTTACAATTCCCATATCCATTCCTTTTTGGATATTGTGGTAAAGAAAAACCGAGTGCATCGCTTCTCTCAAATAGTTATTTCCTCTGAAAGAGAAAGATAGATTGCTAACTCCTCCGCTGACTTTTGCTCCGGGAAGGTTTTGCTTAATCCATTCGGTTGCCCGAATAAACGCAAGCGCATAAGTATTGTGTTCTTCGATTCCGGTTGCAACCGCTAATACATTCGGGTCAAAAATAATATCTGTCGGCTTGAAACCTACTTTTTCGATTAACAAGTAGTACATTCTTTCGCAGACTTCAATTTTTCGTTCAAAAGAATCAGCCTGTCCTTTTTCATCAAAAGCCATCGCAATAACTGCGGCTCCGTATGATTTCACTTTTCTTGCTTTCTCTAAAAAATCAGCTTCTCCATTTTTCAAGCTAATGGAATTGACAATCGATTTTCCTTGTAAACATTTCAATCCGGCTTCGATAATATTCCAATCGGAACTATCTATCATTATCGGAATTGCGGCTATATCCGGTTCGGAAGCTATCAAATTAAGGAAAGTTGTCATTTCGTGAATGCCATCCAGCAAACCGTCATCGACATTTATATCTAAAATTTGAGCCCCATCTTCCACTTGTTTTCGGGCAATGCTCAATGCTTCTTCGTAATTTTTCTCGTTAATCAAACGAAGGAATTTTCGAGAACCGGCAACATTACAGCGTTCTCCGACATTCAGAAAATTAGTTTCGGGTGTAATCTCCAAAGCATCCAATCCGGACAATATTAGATTCGGATTTTGCGCAATTGGCTGATGAGGTTTCGCATTTTCGACGATATGTGCATATTCTGCAATATGTCCCGGAGAAGTACCGCAACAACCTCCTAAGATATTCACTAATCCTTCATCAATGTATTCTCGAATTTGAGAAGCCATCATTTCAGGAGTTTCGTCGTATTGACCCAAACTATTCGGTAATCCGGCATTCGGATGAGCGCTAATATAACAAGGTGCAATTCGTCCCAATTCTTTCAAAAAGGGCTTCATATCGCTGGCTCCGAAAGAACAATTCAATCCGACACTCAATAATTTAGCGTGAGAGACTGACGCGATTGCAGCTTCTAAGGTTTGTCCGGAAAGAATTCTACCGCTTTTTCCGGCAATTGTAAATGAAAGCATTATCGGAATATCTTTTTCTAATTCCTTCATTGCTTCTTCTGCAGCTTTTAGTGCAGCTTTTACATTTAAAGTATCAAAAGACGTTTCGATAAGCAAAATATCAATTCCTCCTTCAATTAAAGCCGTTATTTGCTCTTTGAAAGCGATTTCTAATTCGTCAAAAGTAATTCCTCGAAAAGCGGGATTGGAAACATCCGGCGAAATAGATGCGGTTTTATTGGTTGGTCCAACTGAACCGGCAACAAATCGGGGTTTATTCGGATTCTGACGAGTATATTTATCCGCAACTTCTCTTGCGATTTTAGCTGAAGTTAAATTCAATTCCTTGACGTATGATTCCATTCCATAATCGGCCATAGAAATTGTTGTGGCACTGAATGAATTGGTTTCTATAATATCCGCTCCGGCATCCAAGTATTGGGAATGAATGGTTTGTATAATTTCCGGCTGTGTAATACTTAATATATCATTGTTGCCTTTCATTTGACCAGGCAAATCAGCAAATCGAGAACCTCTATAATCTTCTTCTGTAAGATTATAGCGTTGAATCATCGTTCCCATTGCTCCATCCAAAATAAGAATCCGTTCTTTCAGGATTTGTTCAACTGGAGTCATCAGTTATTTTTTTAGGGATTATTTTTTAAAAGCTCTGTCCATATCTCGCTTATCGTCTTTCTCTCTCAAGGATTGGCGTTTATCGTAGGTTTTCTTTCCTTTCGCAACTGCAATTACTAATTTGGCTAATCCTTTTTCATTGATGAAAAGTTTTGTCGGAACAATCGTAAATCCCGTATTTTTAGAAAGATTTTCAATTTTATTCAGTTCTTTCCGGCTAAGAAGAAGCTTTCTATCTTTGCGAACTTCATGGTTATTGTAAGTGCCGAAAAAATATTCGGCAATGTGCATATTCCGAGACCATAATTCTCTATTAATCACTAAGCAATAGCTGTCTACCAGACTCGCTTTTCCCAAACGAATGGATTTTATTTCCGTTCCGGTAAGAACGATTCCTGCAACGAATGTTTCGACAAATTCGTAATCGAAGGAAGCTTTTTTATTTTTTATTACTATATTATTGTATTGGCTCATTTTAAGCTTAAGTTTTCAATCCCGGCATTACTAAACTGACAATCCAATAAAGTAAAAATGGAATTAGCATAATCAAAACACTTGCAAAAATAGTAAATTTTATCCATTGGTTTTCTTTTATGCCTAAAAAGCGTGAAGCTCCAATCCAAATAATGTAAATTGTGTATAACGTGAAAATTTCCAATAAGAAAAGATTGGGAAATAAAGCGTGTAACATCGCAACAACATAAACAACTGAAGATGAATAGCCTACAAATCGTTCAGAAATTAATTTATCCTTTTCCAACTCGAAACGAGGGAAAATATATCCAAACAAAAACTGCGAAGCAAGATAAAAACCGCCGCCATAAACAATCAATTGTTTGATGACAGTTTTCAATGCTAATTGAACTTCAAATGTTTTGGTGGTAAGCAATACGCCAACAAAAGAGAAGAGAGCTATTATTCCGAATATCGGGAATAAATAGCTCTTATAAAAATTTTCATTATCCGTTTCCTGCTTTTCAGATAATTTTTCCCAACTGGAAATAGGGTCTGTAATTAATCTGAAAAGCAGAATAAAAAGCTGTTTTAACATCTATAAAATTTTATTTCAAAATCGTAATTACAATTGGAGTTGAAGTTGCAGACTTAAATAAAGGCACTCCGTCTTTCTCTCCATAACAATAATTCAGATTCACATTCGCATATCTCATTGCTTCTTTGTTTGTACTTAAAGTATCTCGACCAAAGCTGTTTACAATATTTTTCATATCTAAAACAAGTTCTCTCGCCGCAAGCGTTGATGAACTGCTTCCCGAAGATTTGGATTTTTCTGCAACTAAATATACATTTCGCGCTCCCGTTTTTGCATCAATACTATCTTTTGAGGTTGTTAATTGATACTTTATATCCAGATTTTGAGAGCCGATATATTCTACTTGGAAAAAATATTTTCCACCAAAAATGGGAGTATAGGCAAAAGTACTAATTTTTTCAATTGGTAAAAAATCTTCTCCTATCTCAACGCTTACCTCTTCAACTATCTCCGGAAAAACTTGTTCAACTTCATCAAAAACGACATTCGTTGCCGTCAAATATTCGCTGGTTGGTTGATTATCATAATCAACTGTAAATGTAGCAATTAAACAGTCATTTAAATTCAATTCAACATTCGAAGGAACCGCTATTTCGCCATACCAAGTTAAAAAAGTCAGTCCACCCATATTGGAATTATTATTTACAACAGCCGGAGACTTAACTCGTTGAAAATTTTCACCATCTCCATCTAAGCAACTTACGAAGCTTAAAGCCATTCCCATTACACACAAAAAAGTAATACCTATTTTTTTCATTTAATATATAATTATATTTTACTATTAAACATTTAGATAATCCATGCAAAAGTACTGATTTATTCTCATTTTTATTTTAGAATTTCTACCTTTGCCTATCATTTACTATACACAAGATGAAAATAAAACAAAAAACGTTGCATCGACACATAATTTTTCACTTAAAATATGAGTAATAACACTATTTTTCAAATAAATGTTCAAGAGATACTGAAAACAAAATCTCCGAAATTATATAAAAAAATTCCGAGCTTTGCTCTCAATCTGTTAGCAAAGCTCATTTGTCAAGACAAATTAAATGCTATTCTAAATCGAAATGCGCATGTAAGTGGTGTCGATTTTATGGAAAATCTAATTCACGAATTTGGAGTTACCATACGTCTTGAAGGAACTGAAAATCTTCCGGATTTTAACACAAAATGTATTTTTGCGTCTAATCATCCGCTAGGTGGCTTAGACGGCATTTGTTTATCGGCTGTATTGGGAAAAAATTACAATAAACAAATTCGCTATTTAGTAAATGATGTTTTATATTTTATCAAACCGCTTCAGGATATTTTTGTGCCTATTAATAAATACGGAAATCAAGCAAAAAATGCAGTAGTGATGCTAAACGAAGCTTTTTCTTCTGACAACCAAATAGTTACATTCCCGGCAGGCCTTTGTTCCAGAAAAAACAATGGCGTAATCAAAGACCTTCAATGGAAAAAAATGTTTATCAGTAAGGCCATAGAATATCAACGAGATATTGTCCCTGTCTATTTTGAAGCCCGAAATTCAAATTTATTTTACAATCTAGCTAATATTAGAAAGAAATTAGGAGTAAAATTTAATATAGAATTGTTACTTTTGCCAAGTGAAATGTTTAAAGCTAAAGGTTCGACGTTTACGATTCATTTTGGCAAACCCATATCTTGGCAAACATTCGATGCTTCTAAAATCCAGCAACAATGGGCGGATGAGGTAAAAAATATTGTTTATAATAAATTGAGATAATACTCATAAAAAAATGGAAGAAATAATCCCTAAAATTGACAGAACGGTTCTCAAATCTGAACTGACAATTGATAAACTCTTTCGAAAGACGAATAAATCAGGGAACGAAATCTATATTTTCACAGCACATAATGCTCCAAATTTAATGCTTGAAGTTGGACGTTTACGTGAAATTGCCTTTCGTTTTTACGGAGGTGGAAGTGGAAAATCTACTGATTTAGACGAATTTGACACATTAGAGAATCCTTATAGACAATTAATTGTCTGGGACCCGCAAGAAGAAGAAATCTTAGGAGGTTATCGTTTTCGCTCCGGAAGTGAAGTTACATTTGATTCTAATGGTCAACCAAATAATATTGCAACCTGTGAATTATTCCATTTTTCTCAACAATTTATCGATGTTTATTTACCAAAAACAATAGAATTGGGACGTTCATTTGTGTCTCTTGATTATCAATCCAGCAAATTCGGTTCTAAAGGACTTTTTGCGTTGGATAATTTATGGGACGGATTGGGCGCATTGTCGGTTATTGACCCGGATTTTCGTTATTTCTTCGGAAAGGTAACGATGTATAGTGATTATAATACGGAAGCTCGAAATCTGATTTTGTTCTTTTTGAGTAAATATTTTAAAGATACTGAGGATTTAGTTGTTCCTCTGACTCCTTTGGAAACAAACATGAATCAGAAAAAATTGGAGAAAATTTTTGACAAACATACTTATAAAGAAGATTATAAAATTCTCAATCAAGAGGTTCGCAATTACAACATTAATATTCCTCCTTTGGTTAGTGCTTATATGAATTTGTCTCCCAGCATGCGCGTTTTTGGCACTGCTATCAATGACGAATTCGGAGAAGTGGAAGAAACCGGCATTTTGATTGATTTTAATGATATTTTCGAAGATAAAAAGAAAAGACATATTGAATCTTTTCTGAATGAAAATCCGACTAAAACGCTAAGAAATCGTATTCGCGATATGATTCGGAAGCATCAAGGGAAACGCTGAAAAGTCCTTCTCAAGACGAAAAACAAACAATCTTTATTGTTGATTTTTCTATTTCGGATTACCCAAAATACTTATCAAGCAAATAGGGTTGCCTATTAAATTGATGCAGATTTAAGAACATATTGCCATGAAAAAGAAATCCATCTACTGCATTTTTTATTTTATCATAATTGTTTGGGGGATTTATGCATTGCATCTTTTTAGAAATCACTCAAATGAGGAGGCTCTCAAAGAGGAAACCACTACAAAAAATCTATCTTTTTATCCTCAAAATAATCATGAGGTAAACAAAATCTTTAAAATCATACTTGATAATTATTTACCCATAGAAAGAGTCTCTCTTGTCATTGACGAAACACTACCTGTCATAATCTTTGAAGAAAGTTATAATGAGAAGGACGATATACTTACTCTTCCTCCCGAAGACGTGATAGCCTATTCTCTAAAAGATTTTGAAGCATTAATAAAAACGGGTGTAATCGATTTCTTTGATGCTGAATTTATGTATTCATCCGTAGACTCTTCAAAAGTGTGCTCCATAAATTCAAAAGCAATCAATAAACCAAGCATTTCTCGATTAGAGCAATATGAACTGTTTTCGAAAGGAAAAGACCAAACCTATGATATTCTCCGTGATAAATATGGAACAAGTTGTTTTGCCAAGTTTGGAACTCCTTTATTCAACAAAGACTCAACAAAGGTATTGGTCACAGTTCATAAATATTGCGGCAGGCTTAATGGTTTAGGAAGTAGGTTGGTGCTAATTAAGAAAAATGGGAAATGGATTATTGCTTATGATACTGAAACATGGGTCAGTTGAATTTTACGCAATACCCACGCTCGGCGTAGCGTTCCGCTACGTCGTAGCTAAAAGCAAGCGTCCACGCTTGTGCTTGCATTCATACAATAAAGCATTGAAAATATGAGTACAGGTTATAAAATAGAAGAACAAGACAGTTTGCATTTTGTAACATTTCAAATTGTAAGGTGGATTGATATTTTTACACGAAAAGTTTATCGAAACATTGTTATTGATAGTCTTCGTTTTTGCCAAACAAATAAAAGTTTGGAGATTTATGCTTTTGTTGTGATGAGTAATCATCTTCATTTATTATTGTGAAGTGGAAAGTCTGATTTAAGTAATACGATAAAAGAATTTAAGAGTTTTACAGCTAAACAAATGTTAAAAGCAATTGACACAGAAACAGAAAGTTGTCGCAAGTGGATGTTAAATTTATTTGAATTTTCAGCAAAGCAACATAAACGGAATGAAAAATATCAGATATGGACACATGAAAATCAATTCATGGATAGTAAAATAAATTATATTCACGAAAATCCGGTACGAGCAGGTCTTGTTGAAAAAGCGGAAGATTATCTCTATTCAAGTGCGAGGAATTATGCAGATTTGGAAGGTGCAGCAACCGCCGACACAGCATGTGAACAATGAAACAAAAATGTTAATTTTGCGGGAAATGACAAAAAACAAAAAATACATAACGTTCATTTTGTTGGGAATAGCTTTCTGTTTTGTTTCCTGCAATAAGCCTATGCCATTTGATAAAGATGAATGGGCAAAAAGCGGACAGTATGATGCCCGCGTCCTCTATGTCGAAGGTAATACAAGATATAGAATGGCATTGTGGTTGGAAAAAAACTATAATTTTTGCGATAAATCACTGAGTGAAATATGGGAAAATTTTGAGCCTTTTTTGAAACGAGACTCGTTGGCGGCTCTTGAAACAGCCAAAAAACACCGGAAAATAACTATCGTAACAAAACAACATAATCCAAATTTTTTAATAGGTATAGACCCTTGGTTTAATACTGATTGGTTTGAAATTTTTTTTGACGAAAACTATATGGTATCAAAGGTTTATTATGTTCACTATAATCGAGAAACAAAACAACAAACTGAACGAAAAATTTGTGAAAGTAGTGTAATAAAAGAAGAAGAATAGAATGGCCGCTGCTAACAATTAAGGGCTTAAATGCTATTCCGCGCATCGGAGTTACGTTTTAACCAATGTTGAACTGAGGTTTCTACCGCCCGAACGCCAAGCCGTCAACCGGTGAGGGCACCCGTGAACAGCACAGCAAAAATCTGACAAGTTGACAAAGAGTAATTTCATTGGTGGAGAAATCGAAAATAAAATGGTACTTTTGTAGTTAATAATTTAAAGCAAAAAATCATGGATATGATAACCGAAAATAGACGAAAATTGGATAAAGAAACTAGTGATAAAGTGAGTTTTATCAGTTTCATTATACCAATGTTTGCTGATGCTTATAAAATGAATATTTGAGAGGCGTGGTTATATTTAAAAAATATGGCGGTTGGGATTTTTAAATAAACATTGGTGGGCGCTACATACCGACAATGTTCTCTATGCTTTAAATGATATTTATGAGGTTTGTTACAAAAATGGAGGGCAGCGTTAATGGAAGTTTATCACGGAAGTTACGCCAAAATTGATAAAATTGACTTGTCAAAAGGACAATTAAACAGAGATTTTGGACAAGAGTTTTATGTAACAAAATTCAGAAAACATGCAGAAAGTTGGGCAGAAATAACTGGAGGAAAATATGGGACACAAGGATTTGTAACCAAGTTTACATATTACGATACCGCTTTTACTGAAAGACTCTGCAAAGTAAAACATTTTGAGAAATACGATGAAGAGTGGTTGGATTTCATTGTTTTAAACCGCAATCCTTTCTCGCCAACTCCTACTCATGATTACGATATTGTTGAAGGTCCTGTTGCTGACGATAAAGTTCAATTCAGACTGACAAAGTTCTTACAAGGACAAATAGAAAAATCTGCTTTTTTGAAAGAACTGACTTACCACGAAACTACGCACCAAATTTGTTTTTGCACAATGAAAGCTTTGCTTTGTCTTGACCACAAGGATAAAACTTTTGCTCTCAGAATAGCAGATATTAGCGAAACAATCTTATCAACATTGATAATTGATAATAAATCTGATGAAGAAACAGCATCAAATCTTTTTTATAATTCAAACACTTTTGCTCAATTATCCGATGAGTCTTCCGAACTCTACAAAAAAACGTGGCAAGAAATTTATGAAATGTTAATGAGGGAATCAGCCTATTAATAATATAATACGAATGAAAAGGCGATTAGCATACTTTAACGAAAAGTAACACTTACTTGACTTTCAAAACCCAACTGGGGATATTCAGTAAATAGGCAAGAAGTCGCGTTTCCCTTTGAGGTCGAGTGTTTCCGTTAGGAAACTACGCTTAGTAACCAGTCTCAGAGCATTGTAGACAGCATCCCCTTAAAAGTAACAAAAGTAAATTAACGAGAATTCGATAAAAAAATCCGAAGGACTTCAATATGAATAACCCCGTGCAAGCGAGGTACGAGCGCAGCTCGGGGTAAGAATGGCATCACATATAATAAGAACTCCGAACCCCAAACTGCTTGTGTGTTCAACTCCTACAGAGTTGTGAAGAGAGAAGAGAGCGTTCTTTTACCCCGAGCTACACTCGTACCTCGCTTGCACGGGGTTATTCATATTGAAGTCCTTCGGACTTTTGTAGACAACACCACATTCTTATAACTCATGTTAAATT
>JGI996J12353_1000173_pt1 | contig 18775 bp, 7 predicted proteins | sample IntmicLarv5ML5BL_FD_12353 | JGI IMG/M metagenome (IMG submission 12353) | reverse complement strand
TGGCTCGGATGCTGCCAATGGAGTTATTCTGATTACAACTAAAAAGGGAAGTCAAAAAGGAGGATTAGGTGTTTCTTATGCCTATAATATGACTTTCTCTAATTTGTATCAGTATCCGACTTTGCAAAATATCTATGGAGCCGGTATTGATAATCGCTGGTATAGCGGAAATAACGTTTATGGAGCTAGTGGTGGAGGTACGGTTTATAATCCTGAACTTCCTTACGGAATATACAGCATGCCGCTTGCCAATGTAACGAACTGGTCTTTCGGTATGCCTATGCTTGGGTTTGACATCGTTGGTCGTAATGGAGAAATTAAACAATACAGCCCTTCTCCCGGAACAATCAGCGATATGTACAAGACAGGAACCGCCATTACAAATAGTGTTTCCATAGATAAAAATTTTAGTGATGTTTCCTCTATGCGTTTTTCTTATACGAATATTCATGCAGATGACATTTTAGAAAATTTCAATATCATGGACCGCCATTCATTCAATCTTCGTTCAGTAACAGAAATGGCTAAATTTCTGACATTAGACGTTGGCGTCAGATATGTGTACGAGGATGTGAAAAATCGCGGATACCGTAATGGTTCTGAACGGAATCCACTTTGGATAGTTGCCAATCTTCCGCGAGATGTAACAATCAACGAATTAACACCATGGAAAAATCCGGATGGAACAGCTCTTTCTCGAGGTTCATTTATTAATCCATATTGGGTGCTTAACGAACTGTCAAATGCCGATGACTCTCATTGGATATTAGGTAATGCGAGTTTGAATTTCAAGCTTACAGACATTTTCCGTTTAAGATTGAGTGCCGCAACCGATGTACAGTCACGTGAGAATTGGCGATTTGATAATTATCACACACCATTTGACATTGACGGTTCTTATGAAAAAGCACACGAATCTACTACAAATAATAACTTCGATGGACTATTTATGTATGACCAACAAGTTTCTGAAAAAATTAGAGTAGGCGCTAATGTTGGAGCTAATATTCAAAAACTAAGCAGCAACCGCCTTTGGTCAAAAACAGAATCACTTCTTCAGGCAGATGTAAAGAGTTTATCGAATAGCAAAGGTGAAATTAAATCTTCCGAAGGATACTGGGGAAAAGAAAAGCAATCTGTTTTCGGAGCTGGAAATATTGCTTTCGATAACTGGTTATTTTTGGAAGCGACAGCTCGTAATGAATGGTCAAGTACATTGCCCAAAGCCAACAATTCCTATTTTTACTATTCAGTAGGTACAGGTATTGTGTTGACAGATATGTTAAAAATAGATTCACCTGTGCTTTCCTTTGCGAAACTGAGAGGTTCTTTTGCTCAGGTAGGTAATGACACCGGATTCGACAGATTGTTTAATGGATATAACCGTTCCAATGAGACTTTTTTAGGCTATACCTATTATGTTAGTGATGCGACACGAAATAACTCGGGACTAATGCCGGAAAAAACAATCTCCAGTGAAGTAGGATTTGATCTTCGCTTATTTGAAGGCCGTATTAATATGGATGCAACTTATTATCAGAAATCAACTACTAACCAAATTATTACAGCTGATATCTCTAAAATTTCTGGATTTAACAATAAAGTATTCAACGCCGGAGAAATACAAAACAAAGGAGTCGAACTAACTTTAGGTCTCAAGCCAATCCAAACTTCCAATTTTAGTTGGAATATGAATATCAACTGGTCGAAAAATCGTTCTGAAGTTGTTTCCTTAGTGGATGGGGTCGATCGCTTTCAGTTAGACGGTGGAGACTATGATACCCGATTATATGTGGAAGTAGGAAAACCCTATGGTGTTATTTATGGAAACGCTTACAGAAGAAATGAATTAGGGCAAGTCATTATAGATTTGAATGGACGTACTTTCGCTGAATCAGACCAATATTTAGGATGCGTAGAACCTGATTTTATGGGAGGAGTAAGAAACACATTCTCTTATAAAGACTTTGACTTTGGTTTCACATTCGACTTTAAGAAAGGCGGTATTTTATGGTCTCGTACAGCTACGATGGGAAGTAATTTCGGGCAAACCATTCAATCCTTGGATGGACGAGACGAGAATTTCTTTTCTTCAATGATTCTGGGTGAAAATGGAGACGAACAACGAGGATTTTTTAGTCCGGGAAATACGGTTCTTCCGGGAGCAGACTTTGCTGAAAACTCAGTTCTTTATACCGATGGCGAAAGACCAAAAGGAGTAATAATGAAAGACGTAGTGTATGGCCCGGATGTAGATCATTGGGCAGGACAACCGAGTATGGCTTGGGTTAGACCAATCGAACAATGGACACATAATGCAGGATCAAACATAGAACGATACATGTTTGATGCAAGTTATATTAAATTAAGGGAAGTAAGTTTAGGTTACAGCGTTCCCAGAAACATTCTGGCAAAAACACCTTTCAATTCAGCCCGAATATCAGCCGTAGGTCGAAATGTAGCTATACTTTTCCAGAACACTCCAAAAGGGGTTGATCCGGAAGCTACCAGTTCTGTTGGAAATGCTCAAGGACTTGAAAAAGGATTCGCTTTGCCGAGCGCTACTTGGGGATTTGATTTAAAAGTTTCTTTCTAAACTGATTAATACTAGACAAAAATGAAAAAAATATATTATATGATTATTTCTGTACTTGTCCTATTAGGTTACGGATGTACAGATGATTTTGAGAATATCAACAAAAATCCACATAAACTCTATGAAGTCGATTTCAACTACGTATTTCCGGGTACTGTTTACCGATCGATGAATAATCTAGGAGAATTGAACTTCGATTACCTGATGACCTATTCTCGTTATGTAGTTATACAAGCATTTTGTGGACCTCGAGAAAACGAAGGCGATGGTTTTTACAATCGGTTTTACGTTCAAATATTGAGAGATCTGGAAACAACCGAAAAAGAATATTCCGGAAAAGAAGGTTATGAAAATCGCTTGGCCGTTATAAAAACGTGGAAAGCCTACACCTATTATATCATGGCCTCGATGTATGGAGGCATTGCAATGAGTGATGCGATGTTGTCGGAGGAAAACGAAAATAGAACGGATTATAAATACGATACGGAAGAAGCTGCTTACACGCAAATAATAGCTTTGTTGGATGAGGCAATTGAATTGTATAATCCGCAAACGCTTTATTCTACCGATATTTTGAATCCGGATCCGGTATTTGGACTTGGCGGAAATATTTCCAAATGGAGAAAATTCGCTAATACCATGCGATTGAATATCGGTTTACACGTGCAAAACCTTTCTCCGACTCTGGCTGAAGCGACTGTAAGGAAAGCGATGGAAAATGAAGATTGGCTAATTGCTGCTAATAATGAAAATGTAGCTCCCAAATGGGGAACCAACATCAATGCAGATGTTTCATTTTATTACAATCGCTTGTTGAAAGGAATTGAAGCTCAACCTTCGGAGTTCAATCAAACGCTCTATCCGGGCATGGGAGAGTATTTTGCAACTTATCTTTTCACATTCAATGATCCGCGCAAAGAGGAATACTTTGATGTGACCAATGCAAATGCAATCAGTGCAACAGAAAGACCGTTCTTGTTTGCCGATACGATTACACAACCACATATTTGCATCAACACCGGACCTGCTGCGAATAGATGTCCTAATTATGCTGCGCATCAAGCGGACGGATTAAATCACTTGCGACGAGATACGATTCGGGTTGAATATACAGTACCTTATGTACCGATGTCCGAACTTCCTTATATGCCATTTAACTGGGAAGCAGAATACGTAAATCCCGCATCTGATACTCGAATAACCGATCCGCTTATTTCTTTAGCAAGCAAGTACAATGTCTCTTATATGAAAAAGCACTTCTTAGATAAAGAAGCTAGTCTTCCTGTATTGTCTTATGCAGATGCTTGTTTTATGAAAGCAGAAGCAAAAATTCTTTATGGCGTAGGAAATTCGACTGCAGAAGCTTATTACAATGAAGGAATCAATGCTTCTTTTGCACAGTATGGAATTGCGGCTAAAGCGGCCGATTACATGAAACAAGATGGAGTAAAGTGGAACACCAGCAAAAGCGGTTACAGCGACAGACGGAAATTATACACGGCACAAATCAACGGAGCAGGTGGTGATGAAAATCATTTAGAACAGATATATAAACAACGTTATTTTGCCGGATATTTGAATTTCTTAGAAGCTTGGAATCTGGAACGCCGGACACGGGCGCTGTCTTTCCCTCCATTTTTTGCCACAGGTGTATCCGCAGGAGTACAAGGAGCTCATACCACTTACAATTACTCAATGGAGCGATTTATCTATCCAAGAATGGAATTGAGCCAGAATGATGCGGAATACCGGAAAGCAATCGAAAATTTGAGAGCGGTAAGTCCTTTTTTCCGAGATGACAGATGGGGAGATAATATCTTCACTTCATTAGGAATTGCAAAGTTAAATCCGGATTTAGCTACTGCAGAAGCTAAGTACGTAGGTAATAAACGAGTTTCTTTCTATGCCGAATACTTTGTTCATTTTTACGGTTCTACTTACGAGGAAATGCTGGCAAAAGCAAAAGAGATGACCGGAGAAACGAACGATGCAAAGGCTTTGACAAAAGCATTCAACTATAAAGCAGGTGCTCTTGTCGGAACTACTGTTCCCGAAGGAGCAGAAGTGGACTTTTAGAGTTAAGAATTAAAAGTTAAGAATTAAGAATTATAAATTTATGAAAACAAATAGTTTGAAATATATATTGCTATTTTTTGTCTTTGCCGCTTTTTACGCTTGTAAAGATGATATCGGAGAATCGTCCATTGATGATTACTTTTTGAATTACGAAATCAATGAAATTGCAGTAAAATCCGATATTCCTGTGGGAGCATACTTGTACAATCCAAAAGCTGCACTTCTGGATGACGAAGAAAGATGGATTCGTTTAACAGAGGAACGCGTAGAAGCGGATGGAAATGTTGGTCCTTATGTGCGTCCCAGTTTAGGACAATACGGTTTAGACGTTGATACTCTCGGTGCCCAATCACTACAAAAAATCATTGATTGGGGAAATCAAGCAGCCATTGACTTTTTCATTCTACCGGCAGTAAGTGAAGAAAGAAATCGCCTTTATCCGGGAAATTTTGCAACAGGAGATAGTGCCTTCGTCAATATGTTTCAGATGAAGAACGACACCCTGCCAGCTGTTGATTTGAAAGGAATGAAATTCGCTTTAATGGTTAATATGGAAGGATTCTGCTCCGGACTAAGCAATAATGAATTGCTTGAAAATACTGCGCCTACCCATATTCTTCAAACCGAATTACTTTATCCCGACAGAGAGTATTTACCCGAAGAAGTGCCGGAAACGAAAGTTGTATTGGACACAGTGATTTCTCGCGTAAATCAATTGTATGATTACTACAAACGTGTTTCTGATTACTTTTCCGACCCAAGCTATTTCCACACCAATGGTCGTCCGGTAGTCATAATCCGAAATCCGGATAGAGTTTACACAGCCGATTCAAAGCAATTGTATGACGCTATCCGTCAAGTTGTTCGGGAGCATACAGGCAAAGAAATATACTTGATTGCACAGCAGCAAGAATGGACACCGCCCGCTCGCTTTCATTTTTTCCACATGTTAGGAAAAGTAGACGCAATAACCGTTCGCAATATGTGCAATGTAGGTGGTGGAAACTGGGAAAGAACTTACATTCTTCCTCAGATGATGAATGAAAACTTAAAGTACAATCGGGAATATGCGCTAAAAACATACGGAATTGATTTCATTCCTCCGGTAAGCACTTCGTACAATTATTACCCATTGAATGCTACGTCCTATGGAGACCCACAAGTTGCGAAAGACCCGGAAGAATTCAAGAAATATTGCAATGTCGCAAAGATGAATCTAGGTAATAATCCGATGGTTATTGTTGATGCTTTTAACAATTGGGAAACCAATTCAGCAATTGAACCTGCTGACGAAGGATACGGCAACGGATACGGAACGCTTTATTTAGATTTAGTGCGTCAACAATTCAAAAGATAAAAGAGAATGTGGGTTCGGTGTAGAGCCGGACCCGCTGTATCAAATATGTTTTACTTAAAAAATTAATTGTTATGAAAAAGATTTTTTCTTATTTTATGTTCGGAGTATTCCTTTTGGCGTGCCAAGGAATTAGTGCGAAAGATATTTTTCTTTCTGCAACAGGAGACGATAGTAAAGACGGACTGTCGGAAGTTACAGCCGTAAAAACACTAATGCGAGTAAACGATATCATCGAAGCAGGGGATAACGTTTACATTAAAGGGATTATTAAAATAACAGAAGAGGTAGATTACGCGACGAAAATTCAAGACGGAACTCAAGATCCGCCCACACCGGAAAACGGAATCTATTTGTATCACCGGGGATATTATTTCAGAAATGCAGATAAATTAGGCGGAATTACTTTCATCGGATCAGACCCTGCTAATGATGGTTTTTCCGGAGAAGAAGAAGCAGCTCTTTTCCAATTTGACGGAGCTCAACCGATAACATTTAAAAACCTGGTATTTAAGAATGCAAGAACTCACAGAGCAGCAAATGGTTTATATGGAAGTGACGCATCTGTTGCTTGGTGTGCTCATACCGAGTTAACATTTGAAAACTGTGTCTTTACAGCTAACGATGTTACCCGTAGCGATGCCAGCCCAGCTGATGTGAGAGAGGGTTGGGGAAATCGTGGAACTATATCTGTTAATAGTGGAACAGTTACTTTCAAAAACTGCGAATTTACAGAAAATTCAGGAGAAGAAGGCGGTGTGTTATTTCTTAGCGCCGGAAACGTTACTATCGAAAATTGCTATTTTGGATATAATGAATCTGCTGATGTAAATAACTCAAAAGGAGGTGCCATTTATACTTGGGTACATGGTATAGACGGAGAATTGAATGTGACCATTTCCAAGTCTGTTTTCGAAGGAAATACCGCATCAAAAGGAGGCGCTATCGCAATGTTAGATAAAGTATCTTATGTTCCGACAGCTACAACTTTTACAATCGACCGTTGTACTTTTATTGGAAATCAAGCAACTCAAAGTCAAGGAGGTGCCATTTTATTGGATAACTTTACCGGACAACAAAGTAGTGATGCCCTTACTATCACAAATTCGTTATTTTATGCCAACGGTGCTAATACAGACGGAGGAGCTGTTTGTATTTGGAATGTACAACCCAATAGTTCATTAACAATGATTAATTGTACCTTAAATGGTAATTATACGAACGGAAATGCTGGAAATGGTGGTGGACTTGGTTTTATGACGGGTTATGAAACTTACTTGCCTGCTAATATGACCAAAAATATTTACAACTGTATTTTTGATGGAAACTACGCAACAGAAGGTGGTGCTTTAACAACTTTCTCAGATTTGACAGCTTTGTATTCAGTAGCAGAACAATCGGATGTTTTCAATATGAAAAATTCGTATGTTGGCACTAGCATTAATATGGTTGGAAGAAATGGTATTGATGCCGATTTGAACATGATAGATTATTATCCTGCAGAATCATACGATGGAGGTGTTATTGCCGGTTTAGATGACGCTGATTATTATGCTATTGAATTTCACGCAATTCCATTGTTTGAAGATGCAGAGACTCGTACTTTCGGAAATTCTGAATATTTAGTGGGAACTAGAGATATAATGGGAAAAGAGCGCACAATAGAAGACGGAAAATGTGCCATTGGTGCATGTGAAGTTACTTCTGTAGAATTAGACGAAGGAGTTGTTTTTGAAGACGATGTTGCTATTGCTTCTCCAAAAGCTGCTTTGACTAGCAATCTTTCATTAGAAAATGGAATCCTATTTTGCTCTGAAGAAGCTGCTGTAATTGAATTGTATGATTTATCAGGAAATATAGTGCTTAAGGGTAACGGTAAACTTCTTGTTGGAAATTTAATTTCCGGAGTGTATATTGCAAAAGTAAAATCGGCAACGGTTACTTATTCTCAAAAACTAATTATTAAATAATTAGTCAACAAGAGAATATAATCTCTAACTTAACTTCTGGAAAGAGGCTTCGCTGACATCGATAATTAAAATCGCGTGTCGGCAGAAGTCCTCTTCAGAGAATTTTGGGATAATTATTAAAATCTATCACATTAAAAAAAAAGAGATGGAAGGGAAGAAAAGATTAAAAGAAGTGAAAAAAATGATAGCTATATTGGTAGTCTTTATTTCTTTCATTACACTAGCCGCTGCTCAAGATAATGACTACACATACACGAATAATTGGTATGTCGGAGATACGGAAGCAGGGGAGTGGATTAAACATAAAAAAATACGAATTGCCAAAGGCGATTACCGTTTTACAGTACGAGCAATTGCGCCGGAAGCCGGGAAAACGCTCGCTTTAGCTCTAAATGAAGAAATCGTTTTTTCAGGAGTTGAAGTACCCAATGATAAAGAGGGTCGTTTTCAATTAATGCATTTGGGCTCAAAGCAGATAGAAGAAGGCTATTACGATATCAAGTTGATATTTGAAACCGGCGATGTGAATTGTGATATGATCTTTATCAAAAAAGACGACCGGACTGATGCTGTCGTTTTAAGTACAGATATTGATTATTCGTTGAACCATAATGACGGAATGCATATTTCTCCGATTGCGGGAGCTTCCGGAAGTTCTTCGGTTTTAGCCAAATATGGTGATCCGGGAGATAATATCGCTTATTACTTTCAAGCCGATCCGGGTAATGGCTTAAGATATACGCGCGAGCAAGTTATGCAATGGAACAAGCAATATATCTACACTTACCACCATGAGTACACACAAGAAGCTATGGATTTACTTGTTCAGGAATTTGCTGAATCGAAAGTCGATTTTATTTGGGCGCACGGCCGCGGCGAACCGGACAATCGAAACGAAATTATAGATAGAGACTTTAGGAACGGAGCCGGCGGTATGCCTTGTCGCGGTTTAAGTGTCCTTGTCGATGCGATCAAGAGAAACCCTTATTCAAAGAATAACTTAAAAATAGCCTATTTTTTTGATTCGGCAGCCTCTTTTACAAGTGGCGGTTTAAGTCAATTTTATTCAGGTTCTTTGGATTACAGGAAAGATGATTTTCGAAATTTTATGTGGGAATTTGCTATTAAAAAATGGTATAGCACCATTCCGGAAGAACTACTTTATTTGCTTCCGGATCACACAAACAAGAACCGGAAAATTGTTCCGATGCAATGGTGGACGGCAGGTTTAAATACTCGTTGGGGAGACAAAACACTCATTGGAGGAGAAGGAATTCCCGGATTCTTGAAATTTTTAGAACAAAAAATGATGGAAGAATTTGGCTTGACAGTTGCTTGGGTTCTTGATAATTCATTTTTTGATGGAGGAGGAGACATTGTTCGCAATATGGCTTGGGGAACTCAAGGTTGGTTCATTTGGGGACAAAACATTACGGAAATGAAAACTTTCGGAGATAAAAAATTCGCATTTGCATTGAATGGCGGACGTACTCCTATTTATGAATCAGTAAGACCGGATTGGAATCCATATACTGAAGAAGGCACATTTGTAGGAGATTCCAGAAAAATTGCAACGAAAGGATATCATGTAAACGCACTAGACGAATCAGGAGAACCGGTTATTCGGGAAATATATGAGAGAGGAACAGATGAAAATGCAGAATGGCTTGTTCTTGAATCGTGGTTTGATTGGTATGAAGGTTCTACTTGGTATCGAAGCGACCACCGCGAATATGCGTATCCTAACCAGCATTTGAATTTATGTAGAGAGTTTTCGGACAAAGAAACAACAAGTATTTTGCTTGAAGCAGAGAGTTGCGATGAATTTTACGATAAATCAAAAGGCAATAGCGGAGGTGCTTATCGCTTAGATTGGTATAAGGAAAGTGAATTTTCGAAAGATTACATTGATGCGAATCTGGAAATTGACCTTGATATTTTCAGACCTTTGCATCAATTATCCGCGATTGAAGCTCACGCCGGAAGAACGCCTTCAACAGTTAATAAAATTGAAGCCGGACTGAAAGATGTTTGGATGTTAACCGGAAAAAACAATTCCATTTATTGCAACGAATTAGATGGATATCCTGTTACTCAATGGAATGCTGCTTCCAGCAATAACTATCTAAAAGATTTAACATTGGGTGGATTTTCCGCTTGGGGAATTACACCAACGGGTGTCGTGGTAAGAAGTTCGCTTCCTGAAGGGCAAGCTTCGAATCAAAACAGTTCTTGGCAAGTTGTGAACGGAGATATGACAATGGTCGATTTGGATGCGAATGATGCCATGATTTGGAGTGTTGATGATAATGCGAATATCTACTATCGTAATTTTTCAGCCTCAAAACCGTGGGTGAAAGTGGACGGACAATTGACTTCTATCGCCGTTGACGAACTTTTCGGTTGGGGATTTGACCCGGATGGAAGTCTCAAACGATTTGATTTGCAAAACAGAACGAATTGGAAAACAATACCAAATCCACATCAACTGATTCATCTAAGTGTTAATTGCGGAGAAGTATGGGGTGTCAATGCTCAAAACGAAGTATACCGCATGAGTTCTTCCGGTTACGGCAGTTGGGAGTTTGTTGCCACCGGATATAAAGATGTGAGTGTCGGAACTAATTTTGTTTGGTTTTTAGATGTAGATGGAAAACCCCACAAATGTAAATTAACTTCATTTGTTGATAGGTCTGTTTTTGTGTCACAAAACTACACAGATATTCAGAATCCATTTGTGTCAACAACTTCGGTTTCAGCCTTTCCAAATCCGTTTGTTCATTTGTTAAATGTGAAGATTTCATCACCTGTTGAAGAATCAATCAATTTAACAGTAACAAGAATTGATGGTCAAGTTGTGTTTGCAACAACCGCGACTACCTCAATCGGAATTTCGGAAGTTGAGCTGGGCTCACAATTGAGTAATCTTCAATCTGGAATTTATTTGCTGAATATTGATAAAAAATCAGGAAGAGAAGTCTTGAAGATTGTAAAAAAATAATTTTTTCGTGTTTTTTTGTGAAACCCTTTGTGTTCTTAGTAGTCAAAATGACAACAAAAGAACATGAGGGGTTTTTTCTATTCGCACGGGTGGCGAGAATCACTCATTTGTAATTTTATTCTTGTCTTCATGCAAGAAACAAAGATAATTTTTACTGTGTAACTTGCTTATTTTAGAATTTATCCCTTAATTTGTGTATTAAACAAATTTTGATTTCATGAAGATATCTTTTCACGGTGCCGCCCGGACAGTTACCGGAAGCAAGCATCTCATTTCATTAAATAATGGCAAAAAAATTCTCATGGATTGTGGAATGTTTCAGGGAATGGGTAAAGAAACCGATAAACTCAATCGCAATTTTGGGTTTAATCCGGAAGAAATATCTTACGTAATTCTTTCTCACGCACACATCGACCATTCGGGATTGTTGCCAAAATTAGTCGCTGAAGGCTATAAGGGAAAAATATATGCAACTCCCGCAACAATTGATGTCGCAAAAGTCTTATTGCAGGATTCGGCATTTATTCAAAAACAGGATATTACTTTTTTGAACAAAAAAAGAACATTGGAAGGAAAACCATTATTAAAACCGCTTTACACAGAAGAAGATGTTTTTAAGACGATTGACCGTTTTGTGCCGGTTCATTATCATCAAGCCCTTGAATTAGAAGAAGGTATTATTTTTGAACTTTTTGATGTGGGACATATTATTGGTAGTGCCACGATTTATCTTACATTAACCGAAAATAGTAAAATCACGACAATCGCTTTTAGTGGAGATGTTGGGCGTTATGGCGACCCGATTTTGCACTCTCCCGAAGCTTTTCCTCCGGCAGATTATATCATTATCGAATCAACCTATGGCGACCGATTGCATGGACCAATTGAATCTTATACCGAAGAATTATATAAAAATATAAAAGAAACTTGTCTTGAAAAACGGGGAAAATTAATCATTCCGGCTTTTAGCGTGGGACGAACACAGGAGTTGTTATACGCTTTGAATGATTTGGAATTAGATGGGCGTTTGCCGCAAGTGAAATATTATTTGGATAGTCCTTTGTCTACGAAAGTAACTGACATTGTGAAGAAACATCCGGAATGTTTCAATCGTTCTATGCAAAAAATAATGAAATTAGATAGTGACCCGTTTGATTTTGAGGGATTGAAATACATTACAGATAAGAGAGATTCTCAGGCATTGAATGTCGACCACAATCCGATGGTTATCATCTCTGCATCAGGAATGGCGGAAGCCGGTCGAGTGAAACATCATATCGCAAATAGCATTGAAAACTGGCGAAATACGATTTTAATGATTGGCTATTGCGAACCTCAATCTTTGGGTGCCCGCCTAAAGCAACTTCCTTCGGTTATCAATATTTTCGGAAATCCATATACGGTCAGAGCAGATATTAAAACAATTGATTCGATGAGTGCTCATGCCGATTATAACGATTTGTGTCAATATCTTTCCTGTCAAAGTCCGATGGATGTAAAACGAATTTTCATTGTACATGGAGAAGAAAATGTTCAAATTGAGTTTAAGAAGCGACTCTTGAAAAAAGGTTTCAAAGATATTGAAATCCCGGAACGAAATCAGGAGTTTGGTATCTAATTGATGAGACTGCCAATGGAACGCGGATAAAGCGGATTGGGCAGATTAACGCGGATTTTATTTTATTATCCGCGTTAATCCGCCCAATCCGCTTTATCCGCGTTCTATTAGCGACTTTGGGACAGCCCCGAATATATATGTTCTGACAAAATGTCATATTTTTGATTGTGGCAGGTAGTTTGTTGTTTATTTAGAAAAAGAATAAATAAAAACAAGGAGGATATAAATATGAATTTCAATAATTTTACAATCAAAGCACAGCAAGTTGTTCAAAAAAGTATTGACCTTGCTCAGATGAACAATCAACAGGCTATTGAGCCTGCGCACATCATGAAAGCCATTTTAGAAGAAGGAGAAAATATCGTTCATTTCCTTTTTCAAAAAGTGGGAGTGAATGTTTCTAACTTTCAATCCATTTTGGATAAAGAAATAGAATCTTATCCGAAGGTATCCGGCGGAGAACCCTTTTTAGGACGGGAAGCGAATGCCATTTTTCAAAAAGCAGTCGATAACAGTTCCAAATTAGGCGACCAATATGTTTCCATAGAACCCATTTTATTGGCTTTACTTCAAGAGAAAAATGCAGTCTCAACGATGATGAAGGATGCCGGAATCACAGAAAAAGATTTGATGGCAGCCATTCTTGAATTAAGAGGAGGAAATAAAGTTACCGGACAATCAGCAGAAGATACCTATCAATCGTTATCCAAATATGCAATCAATCTGAATGAGAAAGCGCGTTCAGGAAAATTAGACCCCGTAATTGGACGAGACGAAGAAATTCGGCGGGTATTGCAGATTTTGAGTCGTAGAACCAAGAATAATCCGTTATTAATAGGAGAGCCGGGTGTTGGAAAAACAGCGATTGCGGAAGGTTTAGCTCATCGAATTATTCGTGGAGATGTTCCGGATAATTTGAAATCCAAGCAAATTTTTTCATTGGATATGGGAGCCTTAATTGCAGGAGCCAAGTACAAAGGCGAATTTGAAGAACGCTTGAAATCCGTTATTAATGAAGTCATCGGTTCGGATGGAGAAATCATTTTATTTATCGATGAAATTCACACATTAGTCGGAGCAGGAGGAGGAGAAGGCGCTATGGATGCCGCCAATATTTTGAAACCGGCTTTGGCGCGGGGCGAATTGCGCGCGATTGGGGCGACAACTTTGAATGAATATCAAAAATATTTTGAAAAAGATAAGGCTTTGGAACGGCGTTTTCAACAAGTTTTGATTGAGGAACCCAGCGAAGCAGATGCCGTTTCCATTTTGCGCGGATTGAAAGAAAAATATGAAAATCATCATAAAATACGAATTAAAGATGATGCGATTATTGCTTCCGTTCAGTTGTCCAGTCGTTATATTTCAGACCGTTATTTGCCGGATAAAGCCATTGACTTAATGGACGAAGCTGCTGCTCGTTTGCGTATGCAAGTGGATTCAGTTCCTGAAACTTTGGATGAAATTACCCGCAAAATAACTCAATTAGAGATTGAAAGAGAGGCAATCAAAAGGGAAAATGACTCAAATAAGTTGGAAATTTTGAATAAAGAAATTGCCGATTTGAAAGAGGAAGAAGCTCAAATGAAAGCCAAATGGGAATCGGAAAGAGAAGTGATAAATAAGATTCAACAGAATAAGATTGAGATTGAAGACTTAAAATATCATGCTGAAAAAGCGGAACGAGAAGGCGATTATGGCAAAGTAGCTGAAATTCGTTATGGATTATTGCGCCAAAAGGAAGAAGAAATTGAAAAATTCCAAGAAGAATTGAGTGCGATGCAAGGAGTTCAAGCCATGATAAAAGAAGAAGTCAATGCAGATGATATTGCAGATGTTGTTTCTCGTTGGACGGGCATTCCGGTGGGAAGAATGCTTCAAAGCGAATCGGATAAATTATTGCATTTGGAAGAAGAATTACATCAACGTGTCGTAGGTCAAGAAGAAGCGATAGTTGCTGTTTCGGACGCAATTCGTCGCAGTAGAGCGGGTTTGCAAGACCCCAAAAGACCGATTGGTTCGTTTATTTTCTTGGGAACAACAGGCGTTGGTAAAACTGAATTAGCTAAGGCGTTGGCGGAATATCTGTTTAATGATGAAAATATGCTGACTCGTATTGATATGAGCGAATATCAGGAGAAATTCAGCGTAACCCGATTGATTGGTTCGCCTCCGGGATATGTTGGATACGATGAAGGTGGACAACTTACGGAAGCGGTGCGCCGCAAGCCTTATTCGGTGGTTTTGTTTGACGAAATAGAAAAAGCGCATCCGGATGTGTTCAATGTTTTGCTTCAAGTTTTGGATGACGGTCGCTTAACGGATAATAAGGGTAGGGTAGTGAATTTTAAAAATACAATCATTATCATGACTTCTAATTTGGGCTCGAATATTATTCGTGAAAATTTTGAAAAAATGGATTTGACGAATAAAGAACAAATAGTTGATGATACTAAAATTCAAGTTTTGGATTTATTGAAGAAAACGATTCGTCCCGAATTTTTGAATCGGATTGATGAAATCATCATGTTTTCGCCGCTGGATGAATCTGAAATTAAGGAGATTGTGCAACTTCAGTTGAATGGAATAAAGAAACAATTAACCGAAAATGGAATTGATTTGCAATTTACAAATGCGGCAATTACGTTGATTTCAGAGGAAGGATATGACCCTCAATTTGGAGCTAGACCGGTTAAGCGAGTGATTCAAAGATATGTTCTCAATCCTTTATCGAAAGATATTTTGGCGAGAAAAATCAATCACAATCAACCGATTGAGATTGATGCGGTAGATAAAGAGTTAGTGTTCAAAAACTAACTTCACAACACAAGATGAAAGAGGTGTCTGAACTAAATCAGGCACCTCTTTTTTGTGCAGAATCTCTACGACATGCAAACTCTCGAATAAAATTATTCGTAGAGGGTTTCTGCGGGGGAATTATCTCACGATAATTTTATTTTTCCAATGGAACGCGGATTCTGCTGGCTTTGCTGGCGCGGAATCCAGGGGTTGAAACCCCTGGTTATTAAGGCAATGTTTCTATGAAACATTGTGTCCATTCCATTCCATTCCATTCCATTCGCTGGCGCGGATTTGTAATCCGTGCCCCACAATCCGCAAAAATCCGCCTAATCCGCTTTATCCGCGTTCTATTGGCAATTTTTAATCCTTTAATAATTCCTTTAATTGGGCATATCGACCACGCACAATGCCCTCTTGGTCAATCAAGATAAATGTTGGTGTTCCGACAATACCATAATTACGAAAATTCACACCGTCAAAACCTTCAAAATCACAGAATTTATCTTTCCAAAGAAAGTCGGAAGAAGTATATTCAAAGACTTCTTGAGAAATATCCGCTGAAATTGAAATCACTCGAATCTGATTATCAGCAAGCAAACTATACTTCCTTTTTAATTCATCTAACTCATTATGGCAACTTCCGCAACCGGTTTCATAAAATACCAACAAACTGTTTTTAGGCAAAAAGGTTGTTTCGCCAATCTGTATTTCCGGAGCAAGCTGCCCGTTGAGTGGCATTGTCAAATATTCTGTGCCCAATTCAGCTAACAAATAATCTTTTCCGTATTGACTAAATAAGCGAATAAGCGATTGTGTTAATTCTCGACGAATGTATATATCGCTAACTCTATCGAATATTTTTCGACTATCAGCAAGCAACTGTGCATCATTTTCCATATTTAATTCATACCAAAAATCCATTGTCAACTGCCAAAAACCACTTGTATATAAATCGTCGAAATCCAGCTTTTCGGCAATGAATTTTTGCTGGGCAAAACGAACGGCTTCTTGCGATTGATTTAGCAAATTTCCCGTTCCCGTAAGGCAGCTTAATATTTCTATCAATCGGGCAGCATACAACGAACTTTGATTTATCTCCATTTGATGAGTAATGTATTGTCTTTCCAAATCTCTCTTTTCTTGATTCAAAGACACATAAAACAAATCTTTCATTTGCCATAACTTCAGTCCGGATTCAACCAGTCGATATTTTTCAATCAATTGCTGTTGGCGAGCAATCATTTTATCCATAAAGCTGTTTTCTCTTGATTCTTCAAATGTTACTTCAAAATCATCAAAACCACGTTTTTCATTAATCACAATTTTTGATTCGCCATTAAGAACCATATTCAGACTTTTGCAATTTTGAATTGACAGAGAACCAACACCTTTATACGAAACATATTTTTTAGGCAATACAATGACGGTTTTTCCTTGTTCTTCCATTTTTCCAGTCAAAATTGTATCCTGTTTTGCTCCTTGCGCCAAACAAAAAACGTAGGGCCGACCAAGACAAGACGGCAGATTGACCTCTATGGTTTGAGCTGACAATACCGCTGCAATTAATAATTGGCAAGCGATGATTGACAATCTTTTTAATATTATATTTTTCAATTTGATAACTATTTTTAGAGTTCACTAACTCAAAAGTCAGCTTCAGTAACGTTTCTTTTAATAATTTTTCGGAATAAAGACGAATAATTATTCCCCACTACCTTTCTTATAATTTTTTTCTACTTCATGATTGAAAAATTTATGAAAGAGCCTAATTTCTACTTTAATTCTCAGCTAAAAGGTTTTGCTTATACTAAAAAATTAGACTCTCTTGTTTGTAATTTTGAAACCTCTTGATGAAAATGCGACGGATTAATTTTTGATACATCTTAGAGCACAGCCAAAGCCGCGACTGCTGAAGTTAGTATTTGCAGGGCTAATACCGCTGCTACTAAAGTTCAAGGTATATGCAATAGAACCTGTGATACTAGCGCTCCAATAGTAGGCGCCCGAACCTGGGCCATACAACAATGCACTAGAGGCATGACGGCTCCCACTGGCTGGCAAAAAAAGCGTAGTAGTAACACCATCAGGCTTAAGAACCATTCCTTTTGCTCCTTCAGTATTGGCAGTACTTAACTGATACCAATCCCAAGTATTAGCCAAGGCAATAACGCGACTTCCACTAATAGTGCCTCCGCGATAAAGACTACCCCATTCGTGCTGAGTAGGAGTGCGCCAGCCAGTACCACTAGCTCCAGCAGCTACACTCGAAGATGCAGCAGGATACCAAGTCGAATAAGTGACCCCATCAGCCATTATTTTCATACAAGGGTCATTAGCCGGAAATGTAGTCTGACGCCAAAGCTGGTCTACAGCAGTGTTTTGAGCATTCGGACCAGCATACCAATTGTAATCATTGGCAGCAGTAGTACGAATAAATTTGCCGTAATAAGTTGTGTTTGCACGAGCGACCTGCTGATAAGGGTATTGCTGGCTCGAACCAAGTACAAAACCATTTTCATAAGTCGGAGTTCCCGCATTCCAAGCCACAGAATTGTCAGTAGCAGTTCCACCAGTAGAACCATTCTGAATCTTATTCCGTTTTTCGTGACCATCAGCAATACGCCCCCACTGGAATAAATCACCGTAAAGAGCTTCTTCGTCAGAAACCTTAATATGCAGCCCGTCGCTTGCATTAGCCGCATCAAATGTAATACTTGTACCTTGTTGAGCAGCAATCGTGTGTCGAGTAGCACCCAAATTAAAACACATAAAACTAATCCATTCGCCATTCAAATCCTTAGCGCCGCAACCAACAGCAACCTCAGCAATGTCAGAAACTACTTCATCTCCTTCCTGATTGGACGCAACGCAATAATAACGATAAAAGCCATTTTTTGAAGCGATTTTTGTATTGTTTGCATTCGTAGGATGATTTGCTGCAACTCGTGGAGTGAAAGAATTCGTATTGAATCCATCTCCATCAGAAGCATTACATGCACGAGAGATACGAACATGTATATTGTTTCCAGTAATGATATACCATTGATAACTCATTGTGCTACTACCGCCAGCACCAAAAACAAGAGGAACTTCCGTTTCAGTTCCCAACTCATAAAAAGTAAAAGCCTTAGGTTGAGAAAGAATAGTGGCATACGATCTACTAGCAGCACAATCGCTAACCCAATAAATACCATTGAAGTAAGCATAACCGCGACAAGTAATCTGGTCGGAATAACCGGCAATTGTTGCACCACTATAATCAGTTATATACACAAATGCGCCGGTTTGGGCTGCTCCGTATTGCGATTGTTTCGCATTTAATTGTGCCAAAGTCAAATGAGGAGCAATAATACCTTCA
>JGI996J12353_1000172_pt1 | contig 18779 bp, 21 predicted proteins | sample IntmicLarv5ML5BL_FD_12353 | JGI IMG/M metagenome (IMG submission 12353) | reverse complement strand
TGTCGTCAGAAGTGCTGGATAGAAGTGGTCCCCACCCCCTGATTTGAACAGGGGACCTGCTGATTTCAGCGGCTGTATCGGATCTCTCCGAGAACACTCTACAGTCAGCCGCTCTAGCCAGGCTGAGCTAGGTGGGGTAAAACAGGATAAAGGCTACTCTATTTAAATGTAATCTATCGGAAAAATGATCATCCAAAGTACCTTAGGTCTTCTTTGTCATTCCTGTCTTCGAACTCCTTCACTTTGGCTGTGAGTTCGTCGATATGTTCCGATTTTTCTCTGAGTTCTTTCGTGTCTATCTTGATCTTCAGCCTCTTGATCAGTACGTTGAGTACAGCCATCGCGCTCTTGTGATCAATGAAATATCCAGATGTCTCACCCATGAGACATATTGCGGGGATACCGTAGATCTTTCCAAGACCTACAAGCAGTCCGCTTGCACCGATGATCCCTGCCTGAGGATCGTTGGGCAGGAACTGTACTCCCAACTTCTCATAATCCTTTTTCACGCCGATATCGGAAACGGCGCCTAAGATACGGGGTTTATCGATCATCAGACCTGTGCCGTATCCACCCAGCGTTATGATGTCCGAGACATCGTAACTCAGACAAATATCGAATATATCCTTGCAAAGCTCGAATTGGCCTTCCTGGGTGGAGCCTTGAAAATCGCCTCTGAGGAATATTATGTCTTTCTTTCCAACGTTCTTTGCAAACCATAATTCATTGGATGCCATTTCAATAACGCTGTTCTCGTCAAGAAGTACCTGTGGAGGGAAGTGTTTTGAATAGATCGTTGCGAATTTCACCGCGCCCACTGCGTCTGCAAGAAAATCTCCCGCAGCTTTACCTACATTTCCGATCCCGGGAAGACATTCGATAAGGATTGGCCTGGTCAGTTCGGGTTTGGAATCATACCTTATCAAACTTGACATGTTTTCCGTTCTCCTGCATCGAAATCCTTCTGTACTCACCATAACGGTCGTCGGGTGAGAATCTCATGGGAACAGGTGTAGAGGTCGGAGAAGAACATGCGAGGCATGTATCATCCAAACCGTATCTTCCGCATTTGGTACAGCGTCTGAGATCAGATCTCATTTGCTCTCACGCTTCAATGAAGCAGTGCCGCCGGCTGCGACGAGATCGTTGATCGCGGTGGACGAGACCATCTTCAAGATCTCTTCCGCTTCTTTGTACTCGCTCGCAGTCACAACGACCCTGTATTTCGGCGAGCCAACACAGGTGATACTTGTTGTAGCGTCATCCGCAACCGCAAGGCCGGCTTTCAGCGCGTTCTTGATCAGGTCTACCCCGTTGGGTGCAGATGAGGTCATCTCTAAAATGCCGTCTATTTGGACGTAAGGGGGTGTGACGTTCTCTCTTGCGACTTCCATGAAGGTCTCTGTCCAGATCCCTACAGTGAAATCCGCTATGAAATCGTCGTAAGAAGCGACAGCGGATTCAAAGGCACCGTACAGTGTTTCGTACACTTCCAAAAGGTCCTTTCCGAACATGTCGTAGGCATCGTCAACGGATATCGACATCCTCTCGGATATGATCTCTATGAGCTTCTCCGCCTTCTTCTCATTTTTCCATTGCTGGATCTTCTCTCTTTTCTGGTGTTCGTTCACCGATTTGAGAGAGAGGTCTATGTGGCCTTTAGATGAGTCCACGCCCAAAACTTTACAGACTATCTTCTGGCCTTCCCTGATAAAATCTCTGATATATTTTACCCAGCCGGTGGCAACATCCCTAACGTGAACGAAACCCTCTTTGTCATTGTATTCATCCAAAGTGACGAACGCACCGAAGTTCTTTACGTTGGTCACTGTACATACAACGAGGTCTCCGTTCTCGGGAAAGCCTTTGGCACGGGACATCAGCCGACTACCTCAAGGATCTCGCCCTTGATCTCTCCGATACCGCCTTTGGGTACCACAAGGGTCGAGCCGCAAACGTTGCATACAACCTTGGTTGCGGCTTTCCTGAAAATGATCTGTTCGTTCCCGCAGTCGGGACATTTTACTTTTATGAAATCTTCTGTCATTGGGATCACTCCGTAAGCTCGAATTTCTTTGCCCTTATACACGTTGTGAGGTGTGCTTTCTTGCAGGTCTCACATCTGAATCTGATGTTGACCCTCTTTGTGGGCTTTTCTCTGTCTTTCGGCTTGGGCCTGGGGTATCCACCGTAACCTGAGGTTACTTCTCTGAATCTCCTCTGACCCCATTTGAGTTCACTGGCCTTCTTTTTCTTGACTCTTTCCACATCGTGATCGGTGTGGGTCTTGCAAAAGGGACAGTACGTCTTGATAGTTCTGGGCATTTTCATATTTATCACCTAAAGTGAATCGGAACGTGCTAATATCGAGGTTATATTAAAACCTCTCTCTTATTATAAGCGGTATTATGGAGGTTATTTTTCCATCTTGGTTATGGTGCCGTCAGGGTGAGATACCAGAACCGCCGATGCGGTGTTAAGGAACAGTCCGTTCTCCACAACTCCGGGGATGACGTTCAGCCGTGATTCCAAAAAGAACGGATTGTCGATCGATTCGAATTTACAGTCATATACGTAATTTCCACAATCCGTAGTGAATATCTTTCCGTCGATCTTTCTAAGAGTAGGAACACATCCCTGTTTTCCCAGAGCGTAAGCGGTCTTTGAATGACCATAGGGAATGACTTCCACAGGTAAGGGAGATCGGGTTCCGAGTTTTGTGACTATTTTGGAATCATCAACGATTATTATTTCTTTCAGGGTTGCTGCGGCGACTATCTTCTCTCTGAGAAGCGCACCCCCTAATCCTTTAATCAACTGAAGGTTCGGGTCCACTTCATCGGCACCATCGATGGTGATGTCAACGTGATCCACATCGCATAAGGGGACAATTTTTATCCCGTATTCCGTGGCAAGGGTCTCCGTCTGTCTGGAAGTGGAAACACAGGTGATCTTGTATCCGCCGGCAATAAGTTCTCCGACCCTTCTGATGGCGTAAGCTGCAGTGGATCCGGTACCCAGTCCGACGACCATTCCGTCTTTTACATAATCGTTGACCGCCTTTTCGGCGACTATCTTTTTGAGATTCGAAGATCCCGTCGAGTCCATATTGTCAATTTCCCCTGTCTGCCCAATAGCATACTCGTTTATTTCTTTTGTTGACTTAGTCGTGTTTTCGATATGCAAAACAAATGAAAAACATGTGAAAATTAAATTAGTACGCGGTAGTTTCCGGGTTATGCGTTTGGCCGTACTGTATTCCGGAGGCAAGGATTCCACATTCGCAATGTATTTGGCGCAGCAGATGGGACACGAGATCCCATACGCCGTCAGTATGATCCCCGAGAAGGGAGAGTCCTGGATATTCCATGTTCCCAACATGGACGTGGTGCCGAAAATGGCGGATGCCATGGGCGTCATCTCGATCACGGCAGGCACCAACGGTACAGAAGAGGGAGATATGGAGGGGTTGAAAAAAGCACTCTCCGGATTGGATGTCGAAGGAGTGGTCACCGGGGCGGTATGGTCTGATTATCAATGGGACAGGATAAATCGGATATGCGATGAGCTCTCCCTGAAGGTGATATCTCCGCTCTGGAGAAAGGATCAGGATATGGTACTCAACGAACTCATCGATTCAGGGATCAAGGCACTGATCATTGGATGTTATGCGGAAGGGTTTGACGAATCGTGGTTGGGAAGGCTGATCGATGAGGATGCAGCCAATGATCTTAGGAAACTGAAAGACGCAAGAGGGATAAGTGTGATCGGAGAGGGAGGAGAATATGAATCATTCACCCTCGATTCTCCGACGTACAGGTATCCTCTGCAGATCCTCGGATGCGAGAAGGAGTGGGACCGGAACAGCGGCACTTTGAAAGTGCTCGATATTGGTCCGGCGGATCAGTGACCGCTTCTTTCTATTGCTTTCACGATGTTGTTGATCTCTCTCTGAGGGTCCTTCCACATTCCCGGGGTCCAGACGCGGTGTATGTGCCAGCCTCTTGATTCCAAGTATTTTTGTCTGTGATAATCCCTTTCCCTTGTGGATCCAGACATCTCGTAGATGTGGCTGTCGCACTCGATACCGAGAATGAATTTGCCATCTTGTTTGATCGCAAGATCGATCTGATATCCTCCGATACCGACGTTCTTCTCCACACTATATCCTTTCCTTATGAGAGTGTTGTACACACGTTCTATCACCGGGGATTCGTCAAGCACAGGCTGAGTGGACATCCATTTGTTGTCTCCGAAAGAATCAAGGATACTGGTCGCGAGGGCTTTCTCTCCGTTGCTGACGGCTTCCGCATACTGAAGGTATTTCTTCAGGATCTTGGGTCCGTCGTTCTTTGTGGTTTCAACCTGCAGTTCACCTGCGTCGAAGGATGTTACAATATGAATCTTCTTCTTGGCGCGGCTGATGGCAACGTTAAGGCGGTTCTCTCCGCCGCGGTTGTTGAGCCATCCGAACCTCTGCATGAGTTTTCCTTCTTTGTTCTTGGCATATCCGATCGAGAAGATGATGACATCACGTTCGTCACCCTGAACGCTTTCTATGTTCTTGACGAAAAGACCTACATCTTCTCCATTGTCGAATCTGAGCATTTCCTTATTGACGGTTCTTCCGAACTCGGGGTCGATCGCACTTTCGTCGTCGATCAGGTCACTTATCAGGTCTCTTTGGGAAACATTGAACGTTATTATTCCGACGGTCTCGTTTGAAGTGCGTGTCTGGAAGAATTCCTTCAGAAGTTCGACTATTGCTCTCGCTTCCTTGACATTCGCCTTACCTTCCCAGAGTCCGTTGACCTTGTGGACCTCTATTGGAGGTTTCTCCGGCTGAAGGACATTGGGTGAAACATACAGTTTCCCGCCGTAGAATGCATAATTGGAGAATGCTATGAGCTCTTCATACTTCGAACGGTAGTGGAAGTTCAGAAGGATGTTGTCGTAACGGCATCTCGCAAGGTCCAGAAGGCTTTCTTCCTCCAATGCCGCCGATACATCATCCTCTTCCTCGTCAAAGTCCTCTTCATTGCCGAACTCCAAACGCCCGGTACCGAGACTTGAGGGGCGGAGCTGTTTGTGGTCTCCGGCAACGATGACCTTCTTCGCACGATATATCGAAGGTACGCCCTTCTCGACATACATCTGCGAGGCCTCATCGAATATCAGGAGATCGAACAATCCCATCTCCAGAGGCATGATCTCCGATACCACTTCTGGAGTCAGCAGCCATATTTTGACTCCTTTGAACAGTTCGTAACTGTATCTGTTGACAAACTTACCCAGACTCCATTTTCTTTTGCTTTCTATTATCCTTACGATATCGCCGCGCCTTTTAGACTCGGTTATGAAACGGAGGTTCTCCTGAAGTATCTCTTCGACCTTGTCGCGAGTGAGGATCTTTTTCTCTTCGACCTTTCTGTCCATATCATGAACGATACTGTCGAAGTCCTGTATATCCTGAAGTAATGCCTTGTTTTCTGCATCGAATTTTTGAAGGTGATGATTCAGAACAAATTTCAAGATCATATCGTTGCACGCATCGAAGGATGAACCTGAGGTTCTGGCAAGCGTTACGAGATCATGTCCGTAAATGCGTTCGCTTTCGTTGAGTTTATCGTACACTGTGGATCTTGATGCGTACATGTCGTAGTCGTCTAAGGCGGAGATCACTGCAGAGGGATCATCCAATACTGTCTGTATCGTGTGTTCGTTGTACTTATTGAAGTATTTGTCGAGCATGGCTGTGGCTTCACGATTTACTTTGCTCTTCGAGAACATCTTTGACAGGAAACCTTTGGATCTCCATTCTATCATCTGGCTCTCCAGATTCATAAGGTCCGCTTTCATCTCACCGATGTTGTATTCCGAAAGGTCCGCTTTCATCTGAGTGAACCATGGTGTTTTCTCGATACAGTTGCAGTATTCGTTGAAGTTGCCCATCATGGTGCGGTCGCCGTACTTTCTGTTCAGTTCTTTCAACTCGTAATATTTCAGTGCGAGGAGCTTTGCAGATACCGCGCCCTTGATCATCTTGTATTTTTCATACTCGATCTTGTCTTCGAGATCCAGCCATTTTTCCATCGCGTACAGTTTGTAAGGCTCGATGCCGAAGTCGTTGGACGTGTACATCTTGTCGGCGATGTGGGAAAGTATGGATACATCCTTATCAATGCTCTCGGACAACGGCATAAGGTCCGAACCCTTCCTCGGAAGGCCGACCTCCAGCATCCACCCGAGTTGCTGATAGAAAGGATCTTTGTTGGCAACATCATCGATCATAAGACAATATTTTGAAAGGTTTCCCAATCTTGAATAAACGACATCCAAGGCTGTTTTCTTCTCTGATACGAGGACAACTGTCTTCCCCTTGTTGATAGCAGATGTTATCAGCCCCGTTATGACCTGTGATTTTCCGGTTCCCGGGGGACCCTGTACAACCAATTCGTCGCTTTTCTCTATCGCGGTGATGACGTTCTCCTGTGCACTGTTCAGAGAATTGATGTATGTGATGCTGACTTCTGAGGCTTCGAGTCCTTTCTCTCTGAGCGCCGGCAATGAAAGAGGGCCGGGGAATTCTGAGTAGAAATCCCCTTTATTCAGATCTTTGATAAGGTCTGTGAGGAGGCCATTGACCTCGCCCTTTGCAATGATATCGTCGAAATCTTTCTGGATGTAATTTGAATATGTCGGATATTTTCCTAGGATGACATTGTTGACTATGTGCAGATCTCCGGGCAGATATTTGGGGAATTCTCCTGTTCTATAGTCAACAAAGTGGATAGGGGGTCCGTATGTGCATTTGATCTGGAGTCCCTGTTCTTCGTAGAAACCGATGAGATTACTGATGAACGATTCTCCGGTATAGTCGTCGATCACACTTCCTTTGTCGGTGGTTCCTTTCATTCTCTTTCCGCCGAATTTGAAGAATGCCAGAGTAAGTGCGTTGTTATAGACGGCATCTCTGGAACTGTCAAGTTTGAGGGTGACGCTTTTCGAATCCTTTTCCAGAATCACAGGGAAGAGTGCCAATGGGGCGCGGATATCAAAGTCTTCTCCCGGAAGCCTTCCTTCCACGAAGGGATACGCGATATAAAGGTCGTATTGACCCTTGTCTCTCGTATCGCGGTTGACCTCTCTGATTATTTCTGTTAAGTGTTTGAAGATCCTAAGTTCTTCCTGACTTTTTGTGGAATCACAGAGCTTGAGCGTGTGTTTTTTACCGAAGAGGAGGCCCATGATGTCCAGGCCTAGAATGGTCGTGAGGTCGAACGCGTTCTTTCTGTAGATCTTTCCCTGGTAAAGAAGACGGTTGCTGCCGCTTATGTTCACGAGTTTCTTTTGAAGTTCTTTAAGTGTGCCTGCGATATCGCGGTCCATATTGGAACCTTTGGCAGCGGTCATTGCATATTTCTTGGTGACCGAAAGGAAATCCTCCCCGTAAAGTTCAACGAACCTTTGGCCCACACCGGGTATTGCAGCAAAATCATCGACCTTTGTAGGTACGCGGTGTGTCATCTCTGTTATTGCTTCATCAGAACATATTGTCGGCACTCTGCCGTTGGAGTAGGTTCTGTCTTCGCGTAGCCTTTCGCGAAGCTCATACAGTTCAGAGTACAGGTCATCCTCAAGTCCCATACGACCCGCACAGTATTTCGATGATTTATAATCGTCGTAGGTTCATTGGCGATTAAGTTAATATGCAGAGTCACGAATGAACCATTATGATAGAGACAGGAATGGTGAATGAAAAAACGGTCCAGGTAACTCGAGAGAACACGGCAGAGGTTATGGGCAGCGGCACACTTCCGGTATTCGCCACACCTGCAATGATACTTTTGATAGAACAAACAGCATCGGAGTGCGTTGCTGCACATTTGCATGATGGAGAAAGTTCTGTTGGAACATTGCTGAATGTGAAGCATGTTGCACCCTCCATCGTAGGTTCTGAGGTGAGGTGCAGGGTTGAACTCAAAGAGATCGACAGGTCCAGATTGATATTCAATGTTAATGTTCGTGATCAAACGGACGAGATAGGGTTTGGAATACATGAAAGATTCATTGTAAAAGCGGAAAAGTTCATGATGAAAGCAAAGGATCGAACATTCTCATGATTTTATTTTGTCTTTGACCACGAACGATGCGATGAGAGCTATGAAAGTTATCACGGCTCCCGCGGTCATAGAGAATACGAAACCGTCCATGAAGATATCTGACGGTAGATCAGAGAAATTGATGTTTCCTGCGCCGGAACCGATAGTGAATAACATTGCAAACAGCGCGGTGCCGATGGTACCTCCAAGATATATGGACTCGTTCATCAATGTTGATCCCATCTCGCGGCTTTCATCGGAAACTTCTTCAATGATACGACTCCCCATGGGGCCCCCGCAGAGTGCCCACATGAGGCCCATAAAGAATAACGAAACGATCAATGGTAGTAGCATTTTTTCTTTGGAGAACATTGCCATCAATATGAATGCAAGGAGTAGCACGAAACATGATGCGACTGAGAACCATCTCCTGCCTGTTCTGTCGGACCATCTTGATATCGGAACACTTAGGGTCAAGGTGACCAACGGTGCTATGAGCAGATACATCCCGCTTTCTGAGGAGGAGAAACCTAGTGTATTGCTCATATAGAACGGCATAAGATAGGCTAGTCCCATGTAGGCTAAGCCGACCAGAAGGAAGGCAAGGAATACTAAGTTGAATTTATGATGCGTAAACACTCTGACATTCAACATCGGGTCATCCTTTTTGAGTTCGACCAGTATGAAAAGGGTGAGACATATGACGAATAATGTCGCGGAGATAATCGCTAGTATAGAGTCGTTGCCGTGTGATGCCCTTTCAAGGGATATAGCACCAAATAGAACCGTTGAGAAAAGCAACAATGCGCCGGAGATGTCCTTAAGTTTTTCTGAACTTTTCGTGTCTTTTGGCAAAGTCTTGATGATCAAAGGCAATATGGCAATGCCCAAGGGGACATTGATGAGAAATATCCAGTGCCAAGAGATCATCTCTGTGATGATGCCTCCTAAAGCCGGCCCTAAGGCAAATCCTAAGGCAGAGCCCATGGTCAACACTCCTAATCCTAATCCCAAGTTGCAGGCGGGAAGGAATTTCACACACAGCATCGGGATCGCAGCCCCCATCATCGCAGCCCCCAGGCCCTGTATCGTTCTGCATATTAGCAGCATTGGGAAGTTCATTGAGAGTCCGCAGAGAAGAGAACTGGCGGTAAATATGGCAAGGCCGACGAAAAGGACCTTTTTGATATGGCCGTTTTTCGCTATTCTTGCGAAGGGGATCATCAATCCTGCCATCATGATGAAGTAGATGGCGGTCACCCACGAGATCGTGCTGGTATCAGTAGAGAAGTCTTTTGCCAGAGTAGGAAGAGCAACATTTATGATGCCTCCGTCTAATCCATCTATCAGTGAAACGAATGCGATGACCACAAGCATCAGCATTGTCGTTCTCTTTTCGATGGAGTACTCCGCCATAACATTCTGCACTTTGTGCCAGTATATACCGCTGTCGATTAGAATTGGATACCAATGAGGGACATTTTTGAGATCAGAACAGGCAGGATCAGACAACCTACCAGAGGGATCCGGTTGCTGTTGTTGTCAAGCGGGATCAGACCGACAAACGTTGAGATCACCAAGATCAGGATCCCAAACGGACCGGTCAGCAACAAGACCAATAGGGAAACGATGACAATGACAGCTTTGTTCATCGTGTTGGTATCGATCCTTCTGGAAAGATTTATCATCATTTTTCCTGAGTATATTGTGGCATAATATCCGAAGGCTGCAGCGATCCCGACACTGAAAAGCATCAATAAAAATCCAGGAGAACAAAATCCAGACAGATTGTCTCCGATTATTTCCTTAATGACAAGCACAGTGCCCGACCTCCCGTTACCGGAGACGGAAAGCGTAACAATCGAGAAGATCGATGTGACGGTTCCTATTGATGCCACCATAGAAATGAATCTTGCAGGATCTTTTTCAGGAGAGAATATGGATGCTAGAGAAGCTCCTGCGGTCGCAGTGATCCCCGGATACCATCCCGCAATGGTACCCATCAGCAATCCTTTGAGTCCCGGAATGGGTCCGACAGGATCTGTTTTCTTGTCATACTGAACGGGGATGGCCGCTTTCTTTACCGAGCTGAGCAGCGTGGGCATACCGAACAATCCTGTCAGGAGCGGGAATAGAAGGGTACCCTCACCGAGTATACCGCTACAAGGGAGGCCGAGGTTCATGCATACATATCCCAAGCCTCCGGAGACAAGGATCAGGGTAAGTGCCCACAGTTTGCAGTTGATACCCTTTTCGTTCAAAGTTATCGCACAAAGAGTGAACAGAAGAACCGAGAATGTGAAGACGTCCAAGGTCTCCGCAAGACCGTTTAGCATGAGGTATTGGAAAGGTATCGCAAGCAACACGGAGCATGCTGCACCTACCGAACTTCCGATCGCTGCGGCACGTACTGCTTCCATTCCCCGGCCTTCCATCATCAACCGATGACCGGGAAGCATGGTCAGCACCTCATCAGGATCTGGTGCGCCGATGAACACTGACGGAACGAAATCAACAAAGGAATGGACCACGGACGCAGACATGATGAATGAGGAAACTAATATGGGTGCATAGGATGGATCTGTGAATCCCGACATCAAGGATCCCAAGGCAGGATACAACACGAGCATCATGGAGGCCAATGTGTTCACGTGTATTCCTGGGATGAGACCTGTGAATGTGCCTGCGACCGCACCTGCAAGACTCATGATCACTGCAAGGGCGATTAGTTCCGGGCCCATAAAACTCAATTGGATCTCATAGGTCTTAAATGAAGTAAATACAGTTAGTCTAATTATCGAGAATGATCGGTTTTCTGTTCTCAAATCCTATCTTGATCATCGTTTTGATCTGTATTCCCAATTTTTTCTCCAATTCCGTTTCACGAGAACCTTTGTCGAAGATCACAAGAACATCAACGATCTCAATATTTTTCCTATTGCTCTTTTATGGATTCATGCCTTTTTCATTCTGTTTCCTTCCGACATCATCCGGTGACATTTTTATAAAACCCCTGTGATAATGCATCGATTCAAATGGATATCGAGCAGAGAATGGCAATAGTGACCCGGAACGCGGAGGAAACAGTCACCAAAGAGGAACTCCAGGGGCTTTTGTCTGAGAACGGAAGGCCCAATGCGTATATCGGGTTCGAGCCGTCGGGACTCGTCCATTTGGGATGGGCGCTTGTGACATCGAAGATCACGGACCTTGCGGAAGCGGGATTTGATGTTACCGTTTTCTGGGCAGATTGGCATGCATACATCAATGATAAATTGGGCGGCAATCTGGATGACATAAGAACATGTGCCAGATATATGGAGGATTGCTTCAAAGCGCTTGGCGTTCCGGAAGACAAAGTGAAATTCAAATACGCCAGCGAATTGCTTAACGACATCAAATACTGGGAAATGGTCATCAAGGTCGCAAAGGCAACATCCCTTTCAAGAGTGAAAAGGGCAATGACAATCATGGGGCGTTCTGAGGATGAGGCGGAAGTGGATTTCTCGAAATTGATTTATCCCATTTTGCAGGCAACAGACATTTTCTACATGGACATAGACCTTGCGTACGCGGGAATGGATCAAAGGAGAGCCAACATGTTGGCGAGAGAGGCAGCAGAAAAGCTCGGATGGAAGAAACCCATAGCGCTGCATACACCACTCCTTCCCGGATTGAAAGGAGGGGACAGGATGAACCCTGCAGCCTTCAAGATGTCCAAGAGCGACCCTAACAGCAGCATCAATATTCACGATACGGATGAAGCAATAAAGGAAAAGATGAAGAAAGCTTTTTGTCCTCCCGAGAAAGATAAAGAGATCGAGAATCCGATCCTGATGCTTTCCCGATATGTCATATTTCCGAGGTTGGGGAAGATGGACATAAATCGACCGGAGAAGTTCGGCGGCAATATCTCATATGGAAGCTACGAAGAGCTCACTGAAGCATATTTCTCAGGAAAACTGTTCCCTCTGGATCTTAAGAACGGTGTTGCCGATTCTTTATCTTTGATACTCAAACCTGTCAGGGAATACTTCGATCAGAATCCGGACAATTATGCTGCAATGAGAAAGGTCTTCGACGGGATGGAAAAGCTCCGTTAAAGGATCGTTTCCCTTTCTCTTATCTTTCGGAACAGGTCCATGGTCTTCATCATGCACATGTGCAGCATCGCTTCCACGTCTCCGGTCCCGGAAAGTCCCGCGGCACCTCCGTGACCTCCGCCGTCGGAGTCGGTCTCGGCACTGAGATCACCGAGTACATCTCCGAGGTGTATTCCTCTTCTGACGATATCCTGTGTCGCTCTGGCACTTAATCTGAATTCCTCATCTCTTTGCGACCCGACGAAAACAACATCGGCCCCGGAAAGCATGATCGATCTGCAGGAAGATGCTTCGAAGCTTCCTCCGTATGATGTGGCAACAATCATGTTCCCGACATGATCGAACTTCACCCTTCCCATAGATTTCATTATCGCTATGCGTTCCGACATTCCTATTTGGGATTTTGTCAGTTGGAATATCTCGTCCATATGGATCCCTGTTTCATCCATTAGACTCGCGAAAGCATGCAGCGTTTCCGCTTTGGCGAATTGAAAATGTCCGCTGTCGGTAATCATGCCGCCAAGCAGAGCCAAAGCAGCATTCCTTTCGATCTTGATCCCGGCGTTCTTAATGATGTCCACAACGAGTTCGCAGCATGATATTTTGGAATCGTCGCATAGGAAATGCATGCCTTCCCATTTCCCTGTCGGGAGATGGTGGTCGATGACTATGCTGTTACCGGGTATGCTCATCTCTCCCGTCAGTATTTGATCGGGAGAGGAAGTGTCCACAACGGCCACGGTGTCGTAATCATCAAAATTGCATTCTTCGATGATGGGTATTCCGAGTTTCTCTACGACCATGTTGGATATGCGGTCGATCCCCCCAAGGGCGCATATGTCCGAAGGAGGGAAACAAACGGAAAGTGCGTAGGCAGATCCTATGGCATCCATGTCGGCGTTTCCGTGAACAAGGATAACCTTCTTTCCTTCACGCAGTTTTTCCGCTGTCTCATTGAGCATTTTCAGTTCTTCTTCCAGGAAAAGGTCCTCCCTAACTTGGTTTGTTTGATCCCGGTGATCAGGATATCCGAGTTGTATATCTTCACTGTGACCAATATTGTAATGACCACGAACACGGCAAGATATATCAACCCACCCAGAACGAGTTCCATATTTCCAAACATAAGGTTATCCATTGCCATCATCGGGTGCGAGAACGGAATGGCGAATAATATGACTTGAATGAGTCCCGGAAGGCTGTCCCAGCTGGAGAACAATATGATGAACATGGGGATCATCGCCATCATGCTTATCGGCAGGGTCATGGTCTGAGCTGCCTTGTAGTTCTTTACGAATGCACCAAGAATCATACAGAGACCCAACGCAGAGAATATGGCCAAGAATATCATGACCATCATGAGGAGCCAGTCGGTCATATCAAGACTTAATCCATAATCGGCAAGATTCGTTCCGCTACCTAATCCGGCAGTGAATCCGCTCGTGTAGGACATCATTCCTACCATATATGCGAGGCCGAAGACCAGCCCCATGATCGCGGTCGCAAGTAATTTTCCGCTCACGATCGTAGTCCTTTTTACCGGAAGCGTAAGCAGGGTCTCTAGCGTCTTGTTCTCTTTTTCGTTTCCCATGGAAGAGATCACAATGCCGCCGATCATAGTTATGACAATCATTATCACAACTGGGATCGCGAAGCTCTGACCCATCATTGAAGTGGAAATGTCGATGGGCGTAACTCCTTCATGGATTTCGCCGTTGACGTATGTATGAGTATCATTTCCTTTTACAGGGTTCAAAAGGAAGTTCGCGGTACGCTCATCTGCCGTTATATCCTCAACTAGGATAAGGGATATGTAGTCTGAGATGTAAGATATTATCAAAGATGAGATCGAAGACGATGCAGATCCAATGAGGCCTGTGTTTTCGAATATGTAATACTCGGATACAACCCCTCTTATTTCTGAATCAATGTTAGATGAAAAGTCGGAATTAATTCTTATTGTGTATCTGAGGCCTTCTTTTTTCATGGCATCAATGATCTCATTTCCGTTTGTCGACAATCCTGATGATTCAATGAAAACGACGTATTCTTTTGCTTTTTCCGGATCCATATTGTACGCACTCATGTAGAAACTGTACATTGCATCGATTGCGGTATCCGACCAGGATCCGTGTTCGTCATCGTTCATAAATCCTATTTTCGAGGGTGAGGAGACATCATCTATCTCGCTGTTCAGCATTGACCCCACTGACATCAATACGATGACCACTACCACCAGGGAGATTATAGACCCAGGTGTAAGAAGCTCCTTGAGTTCTTTTTTTGTGATATTGAGAAGATGATTCAACCCATCACCGCCTTTACGAACACTTCTTCGAGATTCTGTGCATTATATTGTTCCTTCAAATCGGAGGGAGTTCCCATAAGAACTACACGTCCGTCGTTGATCATTGCAACTCTGTGGCAGAGGATATCCACCTCGAACATGTTATGAGAAGAAATTAGAACCGTGACTCCGCTTTTTGCAATATTTCGGATGATCTCTCTGATCTCGAATGCATTGATCACGTCTAATCCTGAAGTGACCTCGTCCATCACGGCAATCTTCGGAGAAGGCATGATCGCCCTTGCTATCAGAAGCCTGCGCATCATACCTTTGCTGTACGTGTCAACCTTGGAATCTATCCTTTCCCCGAGATCGGCTATTGCGATCCCCTTTTCGACCATGGCCTTCGCTTCCGCTCCGTCGGCAAAGAACCCTGCCATGAATCTTAGATAATTGTGCCCGGTGAGGTCTTTGTAGGCTCCCGCATCCTCGGGAAGGTAGCTGATTATCTTCCTGACCTCATCCGGTTCTTTGGATACATCGTGTCCGCACACCGATATTGAACCTGAAGTGAGGGTCAGTAATGTGCAGATCATTCTCAGGGTCGTGGTCTTCCCCGCCCCATTGGGTCCGATCAGTCCGAATATCTCCCCTTCTTTGACCGAGAAATCGACACCTTTCACAGCTTCAATGTTCCCATATCTCTTATGAAGGTCTTTAACGACCAAAGCATCCATATCCATACCTCTTGTGAGTGGAATGAATTAGGTTTTAAATAATGTAGTGTAGAAAATACCGTACCCGGTGACCGAGGTACGAGTGAATGTGAAGATGTTTATTCCTGTCCCATCGCTTTGTTGATGGTATCTTGGAGAGCTTCGAATCTTTCCCGAAGACTTTTTTCTTGACGGTCGAGACCCTTGATCCTTATGTCCAGGGTCTCGATGGATTCATCAATGTCATTCTTCAGTTTTTCCTTGTCATCCACTGTTACGAGTATGGAACCTACGTTCTTGTATACTGTACCTGTGGCCTTGGAGAGTTCTTCGGAGGTTCTCTCCATTTCCCTCTTCTGCGCTTCCATCTGAGCTTTTTGGGTAGATACCGTTTGAAGCTGTTGCTGGGTCTGTTGATACTGAGCGATATGGTTCTGTAATTGCGGGCTTATATTGTTCATTTACTCACCTGATTATCTTGTTGATCTCTTCGGATATCCGTATGCATTCAAGGCTGGAGTTTAGCGCCGCCCTCATTGCCGAAACATCGGAGGCGACTATCTCGATGACCCCTTCTCCCCTTTCCAAACGGAGATCCGTTCTGGTCCGGGGAAGATCACGCCCCGATTCGGGACGAAGGGATCGGATGATGTTTTCAGCATCATCCGAGATTACTCTTACGGTGGCCGTCAGCATTCTCAGTCGGATTTGAGGACCTTCTTCACGTTTGGTCTTTCCTTGAAGAAGATCTTGGATCCGCACTTTTCACACTGCAGTCCCAGAGCATTCACGTTTCTTATGGGCTCGTTGCACTTGGCACACCTGTACATACGATCACACCGTCTTATTGTTCAGAGACCTGAGACAATTCTTTCTTCGTCTTGGGGCTGTAAGCTTCCGCGGCGAATTTTGTGCCGCAGTGTCTGCAGTTCCAGATACCGGAGCTTACTCTCTTCACCGACATGTGGTGGCAGACCGGGCATTCGTGCTTTGCTTTTTGGTGTGCTTCTATGTTCTTAACTCTGTTGCGCACGATCACACCGTATCTTGCCCCGAATCTGCCGGACGTACCGGCCTTGTTTGTTCTTTTTGCCATTTACATCACCTGATGATCTTTCTTATTTCCTTGCCTTTTTCAACAGCTCTGTCGAGACACAGACTCAGTTCGTCGCGGGTTATGGAACCGCGGCCGCCCTTCTGCATTGCTCTGAAATTGCCTTTGTCGTCCGTTGTGACGGTGAGGCGGGCAGAGGAGACGTTCTCTTCGTCGAAATTTGGGTCGAGTATTAAATCATTTCCTATCTTCACCGAGGTGATCGAGACGGGAGTGCACGTTATAGGCAGAGGTTTGTTCTCTCCCTTTCCGTACTGCTCAGCGGGGATTATCGCTGTCTTGAGGGCATTGACCGCTGCAAGACTTGCCGCATCGAACAGATTGCCGTCGTAATCCAAGGCATACATATCAACGAAGCACATCCAAACTTCTTCTCCTGACTTTATGCAGAGTTGTTCAACATCAACCATGTGGGATTCACGTATTCCGCGGTCCACAACACGGGCGAGTTCGATCGCATCCTCTCCCGGAGGTCCGGATTCGAATGTGGGGTGAGCCATAGGTATCAATTCCGCACCCATGGTCAATACTCCGCTGTTCGGTGTATCGCCGAAAGGTGTTCCGGGTATGATCTTGACTCCCGCGATGACCTCGGTCTTTCCGAGTTTGACCCTTGCGGATCCGTCTGCGCTTTCTATGCAGTTCGTGACGATCTCGATCTTTCTGATATCATCTACACCGCGACCGTCTTCTCTTTTCCCTTTTTTCAGGAGATTGAGGATATGGTCGCGTTTTATCTCTGATACAATAGAATCACTCATCTGAATCGACCTCCTTTTGAGCGGAGTATCTTCTCTTGAGGGCATCCTTCTGAATGTCGTACAATTCGTGGCAGGCACCGAATGCCAGATCTATAGCTTTATCGAATTCCGCACGGGTCATGTTACCATCCATCTGAAGAAGGACGATCTCATCTGTTGACGGAACAATAGCGAGAGGAACATCGGCCTCTCCGTAGTTGTCTTCCTCTTTGTTGAGGTCAAGCAGAACGTGACCGTCGGCTTTTCCGGCGGCGATCGCAGGGACGATATCCCTCATGGGGATCCCGGCGTCTGCCAAGGCCACTGACGCAGCGGTGAGGCCGGCGCATCTTGTTCCGGCGTTTGCCTGAAGTATCTCGATGTAAACGTCTATCGACGCGCGAGGATACAATTCTGTCAGGACCACTTTCTCGAGTGCCTCTGCGATGATCTTGGAGATCTCGATGGATCTTCTGTCGGGACCGGGCCTCTTCCTGTCGCTGACGGAGAAGGCCTGCATGTTGTATTTGCACTGTATTATCGCCTTCTCGGGGTTCTGGAGGTGTCTGGGATGACACTCTCTCGGTCCGTAGACCGCTGCAAGCACTTTGTTCTTTCCTATTTCTAAATATGCGGAACCGTCAGCATTGCTGAGGACTCCCGCTTCGATAAGAACGGATCTGTGTTCGTCGGCTTTCCTGCCGTCGATCCTGAGACCTTTCTTATCAACTAAAACCATATCAGTATGTCCACTCATGATCATTCATCCCCTTCATCGCTTGATGCTTCCGGGAGTTTGCTTCCTATAAAGATTTCTATTTTTTCGGTAAGGTTGCTGGATTGCGATTCTTTTTCTATCATCTTGATCGCTTCGACGGCGACTTCCATGTTTTCCTCGTCACCGTCTATCCAGATCCGGCCATTCTGTCCCACGAATATACGGCAGTCGGTCATGTTCTTGATCAACTGGATCATGGAACCGCTCTTGCCTATGACTCTTGAGACCTTGGAGTGTTGGATCTCCACCAACTGTCCCCCTTCGAGTCTTCTCAGACCCGAGTCTTTCATGGTCACCTGTATCTTCTTGCTTTCATCAACCATCAATACCTTCAGCATGACGACGTTCCCTACGTTCAGGTATTTGGATGTGTCACCGAATTCCACTTTCCATGGAACCTCGCTCACGTGGAGGGGTGCCGGGTAAGGGGCATTGAGATTTACCATCCAGTTCGAGGAAGCTACATCCTCTATCACTCCGATCACGGTGTCTCCTGTGCTCGGCATGTATCGTCCTCCCAACGGAATGACGTTCACGCTGTTTTGAAACATGTTTTTTATGCCCAATATGTTGGCATAGATCTTGCCGTCAAGCACGTAGGTGTTGTTCCCCGGATGCATTCCGCTGTCGTCCAGCATATCTCCGGGCACTACGACCTCGCGTGCGGGTCTGGCGTTGTTTTTTTCCATTTTATCACTTCTCGCGAATGTTAATTAATAAGTTTGACCGAAGCGGTTCCTTTCGTTTTGTTCTTCAGCTTCTCGGTCATTTCGGGTACTAATCCCGCAGGCAGTTCCATCAGACCTATCCATTGTCCGTCCGATGTCCATTCTTCTTTGTCCACCATTCCGTAGTGTACGAGGTCATCGAAGCATCTGCCGTAGTCCTCGCCTTTCAGTTTTATTGCGACCTTGCTCTTTTCGAATCTTATCGGCAGGG
>JGI996J12353_1000171_pt1 | contig 18782 bp, 11 predicted proteins | sample IntmicLarv5ML5BL_FD_12353 | JGI IMG/M metagenome (IMG submission 12353) | reverse complement strand
ACTCATTTCAATGTTTCAGATTCTTCTTGTAAAGGTGTTTTTCATGAATTAAGATTTGGAGATTGTTCTTATTTAGAAGAAATTGTATGTTCTGGCCCAAACACTAAATTAACTGTATTGAGTATTAAAAGTGCACCTGCATTGACTAGTTTGGATTGCACCTGGAATCAATTAACCTCATTAGATGTAAGTGGATGTGTAGCATTGACCAGTTTGCATTGTAGTGATAATCAATTAACATCATTAGATGTGAGTAAGTGTACAGCATTGACTACTTTGCATTGTAGCTTCAATCAATTAACCTCGTTAGATGTGAGTAAGTGTACAGCATTGACTACTTTGCATTGTAGCTCCAATCAATTAACCTCGTTAGATGTGAGTAAGTGTACAGCATTGACTAGCTTGAATTGTGGTTATAATCAATTAACGTCATTAGATGTGAGTAAGTGTACTGCATTGACTACTTTGGATTGCACCAGGAATCAATTAACCTCATTAGATGTAAGTGGATGTGTAGCATTGACTAGTTTGCATTGTAGAGAGAATCAATTAAGTTCAGCAGCTTTGAACTCTTTATTTGAAAGCTTACCAACAAGACAATCTGGTAATAATGCAGGTAGTTCCGTGGGGGGTAATCCTGGAATTGGATATTGTGACTGGTCTATTGCATGGAATAAAGGATGGTACTTTTGAGGAGCTGAAAACTGATTTAGAGTAAGCATAATAAAAAAAACTAAAAAAATGTATTTATTTTTCGACACTGAAACTACAGGATTGCCAAGAAATTGGAAAGCACCTGTTACTGATCTAAATAATTGGCCGAGACTTGTACAGCTTGCTTATCTGTGTTATGATGATAATGGGAATAAAATTTCAGGAGAGGATTTTATTATTAAACCGGAGGGTTTTACAATTCCAGCAGATGCTTCAAGGGTTCATGGCATTTCAACAGAAAGAGCACTCAGAGAAGGACAGTCAATAACTTCTGTATTGCAATATTTTAACTCTTTTATTGGACAAGCGGATTATCTTGTCGCTCATAATATGTCCTTTGATGAAAAAATTATTGGAGCAGAATTTTTAAGAAATGGAATGCAAAACAGCATTCAGTCTAAAAACAAAATTTGCACAATGGAAAGCTCTACATATTTTTGTGCGATTAATGGGCTTTATGGATATAAGTGGCCAACGCTTTCGGAACTGCATTATAAACTTTTTGGAACTGTGTTCGATGAAGCTCATAATGCTGCGGTTGACATAATGGCAACAGCGAAATGTTTCTGGGAATTAAAAAGATTAGGAAAAATTAGTGCAAATACCATCAACGGCTATACTGGTAAGTATTTCTTATTTAATAAGAATGCTAATAAACAAGAAGAAGAACAGGAAGAAGATTCTAATGAACCTGAGTTTGTAGATATGTTAGGAGGGATGATTTTAGAAATTGATCTTTTATCTGAAGAGGATTCTACTGAAGAAGTTACTCAAGAAAAAATAGATGAAGCTGCTGAGTTCCAAGACAATAATTGTGCTGGTAAATTAGCACCAGGAGAAGTTATGGGACATTTAGAATCTCGTAGGATGCATACTTACAGAAAGTCTAAATCTCGTACTTATGACGAACATGCGGGCTCATATGCCCAAGAAGTGATGAAGTATTGTGATGAAGATATTGATGATGTTTTTGAGGGAGACCCAGATGCGTATTGGAATATTGATTAGTAATCATAATATAATTTTGAAGCTTACAAAAATAAATGTAGATATAATATGAAAATAGATGGAATTGGTTTTGAAAACTTTAGAGTTTTTAAAGATAAGGTTAGTATTGACTTGGCTCCTATCACCGTTTTGACAGGAACCAACAGTTCCGGCAAAACAACTGTAATAAAAGGATTAAAACTTTTTCAAGCGTTTTGGTCTCAACCGGGATTTGGACATCATCTTGATTTTGAGAAAGGGAATCATCAACTGGGAAACTTTGAAATGACTTTGTCTAAAAAAAGAGAGAACGAGGAATTAACTGTTACTTATAAGATTAACCATGTTTTATTTGAATCTTTAACAATACAATTAATTTTCAGATTAGATAATAGCAATCCTTTGAGAAATGGAGTGCTTGAAAGAGTACGTATTTTCAATGGAGATATTCCTGTTCATAGCGTGCAGCTAGATGATGAAAGCAATATACTTGAAGGGTATAACTATGAACACATACTGGGTGTATTACTTCCTAAGCTAAAAGATTTAAAATCCGAATATGTTAAATATATGAAGATTTTAAATGAAAATAAAAAATATACAGAATACAATGGATTGAGAATTTCCTTTGTTGATGAGGAGGAATTATGTAAAAAATGCAATGTTGATTACAAAAGATATTCTCAATTACAGCTCCTATTTATGTTTGAATTTCAAAAAGATTATCCAGGAGTAGAACATATAGAGAAAGAATCTGTTTCTTCTGCATTGGAAGAACTGAAAGAATTTCAATTTATATATGAACTGGATTTACTAAAACTTTTTTCATTAATTCCTCGTTCTGAGTATCCATATTTTATCGATGAATTATGGAAACAATTGATAAAGGCATATCCTAACATAGAACATAAATTTAATTACACCACTTTCAAAGAGTTTATTGAATTTGAGGAGAAAAATGGCAATTTGCATATAAATTCATGGAAAAACAGTTTGCTCCTTTCTGGCAAATCATTTGATTCTTTTCTCAAAGACCAAATAAAGTTGTCTCACAATGTGATTTCTAAATTAGCTAAAAGAAAAGAATTAGATATTGTTGACAGCGAAAATTTGGGGGGGAAATTTTACAATCCTGTTTCATTTCAGAAAACAACTATTTGGGGTGATTTTTATGATTTTGCTCTTGATTCAAAAGAGCAATCTGTTTCAGAAAGAGCTGTTATTAATAGTTGCGAAATAGTTACAGATGCAATGTTTTTAGAAAAGAAGTTATTGGATAAAGATATTAAACAGCCCATTGAAATAATTTTGAATGGCTTGAAAACCCTCTTTTGCAATATATATAAAACGATTGAGATGGACTTTGCCAATATGTATTTCATTAATTCAATTAGAGCAAATTCACAACGTCTTTATTTATTTAACTCTTACGAATCTGAGTTTAATACATTTCTCGTGGAGTTTTTGAAATGTAATTATTCTGATGAGGAAAAAAAATTCTTGGAAAAATGGCTGCGGGAGTTTGAAATAGCAGAAGCTATCGATATACAATTGGTAGAAGGGGTTGGAAACCAAATTTTCTTGATCAAGGAGAACGAAAAAATAAATCTTGTCGATTTAGGATATGGTGTTACTCAATTTCTTCCAATTCTATTGAAGATTGTTTATTGTAAAAACATAAAGAAAAAAATAATTGTATTAGAAGAGCCTGAAACAAATTTACATCCAAAATTTCAGTCTAAACTTGCTGATTTATTTACTGACGCGTACAAAACCTTAGGTTTGAGTTTTATTCTTGAAACACATAGCGAATACTTAATTCGGAAACTTCAATATCTCACAGCTACGGGAACAATAAAAACAGACGATACGATTTTATATTATATAGGTAATCCAGATGAAGAGAAAAGAGAACCCAATGAAAAGCAAATAAAAGAAATTCGGATAAAAAGAAATGGACATTTATCGACTCCTTTTGGCAGCGGTTTTTATGATGAATCGGACAATATTTCATTGGCACTATTGGATTACACATCATTAAATTAGAAACAAAATGGAAAAACATCTTTATTGTGAATTAGATTTTCTAATTTCATTTTTTAAGAATCAGCCTGCAGTTTCTAATTTAATTGAAGAATCAGAAGATTGTATTCAATGGAGAAAATACAAAAATTTGTTCTTTTCACGAAAGACTTTGTTGCTTTTGGATAAGGATCGGAACTCTCTTTATGAATTAGCAAAGGAGGATGATTTTTTTAAATATCTCTGTAAAAAAGAGCAGGCTGGGGAAATTACGATTGAATGTAATAAACATAATTATATAAAAGAGATAGAAAATGTGGATCCTCATACAATTTTCTTTTTAAACAATGCTGAAAAATGCAAAGAATTGGAAGATGATTATGGAATGATATTTATTTCAGAAGAGACGAAAAACAAATATGCTAAATTCCTATTTAGCAATGAGCTGATAAGTATCAATAAGGGAGAGGGATTCGCATGGAGTTTTATCACCAAATATAAACATCCATGTAATTCAATAACGATTGTTGATAATTATATATTATTGTCTTCTAATAAACAAAACCTCAAAAATAATTTAATAGAGCTAATAAAGAGAATACTGCCACTCAGATTAAATAAGAAGAAATTTGAAATTAGGATTGTTACTAAAGGTGAAATAAACGATCATAGGATTGATATTGAGTGTCGTCGTAAATTTCTCAACAACGAGTTAGTTGATTTAGGGTTGCCTTATAAGATAGATTTGACGATTATTCCTGATGCCGCAGATAATCACGACCGTAATTTGTTGACGAACTATTTATGGATAAGTTCTGGGTTTGGGTTTGCCATATCTGAAGGATTTAAAGTAAGAGCCAATACTCACTTTTCTTTTTATCCTATTATCAGCAAAGAGTATGTGCTTGATGTTGTTTCTGCATTAGAGAAACAATATAAACAATATTGAAATTTATAAATAATAAAGAGAATATGCAACAACAATATATTGGTGATATTCCATTAGATATGGAAAATAAATTGTTCTTTGATACTGCTGATTTAATTTTAAAAACAGACCAACAAGTTGTTTATTTAACAGGTAAAGCAGGGACCGGAAAAACTACTTTTTTAAAATATATACATATGCGCATTGCAGAACAGAACAATATGGGTTGTATTGTGTTAGCTCCAACGGGAGTTGCATCTGTAAATGCGGAAGGGCAAACGATTCATTCTTTTTTTAACTTACAACCTGCACCTTATCCTCCTGATGATGAGAGATTGAGTTCTGAGCAGATATATGCTCATTTGAAGTATAATCAGCAAAAGCAAAAAATCATAGCCAATTTAACCTTTTTAATTATTGATGAAGTTTCAATGGTTAGGTGTGATATTTTGGATGCTATAGACAGAATTTTACGTACATATAAAAAACAGAGAGGAAAACCATTTGGGGGAGTGAAGATTCTTTTAATTGGAGATACATTCCAGTTGCCGCCAATTGCCGATAAGGATATATGGAACATCCTGAAATTGTATTATAGTTCTCCTTTCTTTTTTGATGCCAAAGCATACAAGGAAGCTGCACCATTATATGTAGAATTAGAAAAACCATATCGACAAAGCGAACAAGAATTTATAGATATTTTAAATAAAGTTCGTGTAAATAAGCTTACAAAAGAAGACTATGAACTCTTAAATTCAAGAGTATTACCAATTTTGCCTAACAATAAAAGGGAAGAGGATCCAATATTGTTGGCATCTACAAAGAAAACAGTTGATCACTATAATCAAGAAAAATTTAATAGTATTGATTCTGAAATTTTCTCATTTGAAGGAGCCGTGTCAGGCGTATTTCCATCAGGAATGATGCTTGTGGAGCAATTATTACAACTTAAAGTTGGAGCTCAAGTAATGATTTTAAAAAACAAATATAATCGGGAAACTGAAAAATTTGAATACTATAATGGCTCTATTGGAATAATAACATCGATTAATGAAAATCATAAAGAAATTATTGTAAAGTTGTCAAACCAGAATGTAATAATAACTCAAGCTACATGGGAAAATATAGAATATATTTGGGATGAAGGAGAGAAAAAATGTGTAGCAAATATAAAGGGAACATATACCCAATATCCAATAAAATTGGCATGGGCTATAACAATTCATAAAAGTCAAGGATTGACTTTTGATAAGGTTAATGTCGATTTATCCTATATTTTTGCATCGGGACAAGCCTATGTCGCACTAAGTAGATGTCGCAAATTAAATGGGTTGAAACTGCAATCGCCAATTTTTCCGAATACAATAAAAGTGGATAATAGAGTTCTTAGTTTTGCACAAAGTAAAACACCCCATACAATGATTATGGAACATATTGAAAAAGGAAAGGCTGATTTATTATATAGGAAAAGTCAAGAAGCTTTAGAGCGGAATGAAGTAGAACAGATGTTTTCCTATCTTGAAGAAGCAATAAAATATAGAGATGATAGGAATACTCCTTTATTTAAACGATATGTGGAACATAAACTGAAAATGCATTTCTATTACAAAGAACAGAAACAATTACTTTATTCAAAATACCAAACAGTAAACTGTCAGCTAAGAGAATTAGGGAATCTAATAATCGAGAAGGATTCGATATTATATAAACAAAAAGAAGAAATAGACTCCCAATGTTTATTGCTAAAAGAATATATTAAAAAGTGTACAAATTTGGAAGAGTCGTTGAAAATACGAGACACAGAATTTCAGCAAAAAGAAAAAGAGTTAAATATTTCTCTTCAAAAAGAAAGTGTAATTTCTAAAAAAAATCTGTCATTAAGAAATGAAATAGAGAAAAAAGAGATAGAAACGAAAAATGTTGAAAAACAAAAATTATTAATAGAATCACGATTAAGAAAACAGATAGTAACATTAAATAGCGAAAACAAAAGTAAAGCAGAAAAAATGCAGATATTACAGTTAGAAATAAGCAAAAAACAAGCTAAAATAGAATATTTACAGGTTGAAGTTAAAGAAGCAAAGGAAGAAGTTGAATATTTAAGAGCTTTGCCTTGGTGGAAAAAAGTTTTGGGAAAACAATAGGCTAATGTTCAAAATTTAATTATGTTTGAATCCTTTTGATTATCAGAGTAAAACAAATAATATAAAAACAATATGGAATTAATATCCGAAGCAATATTTATCAACAGGAAGAAATTTTTATTACTTACAGACCCCTTAAAAAATTATCTATCAAATCTCGAACCCCCAATCACCCTCAGTGAAATACCAGCAAGCTATATGAAAAACGGCTGGAAAGGCTATACAAGTGTTTGGGAGTTAAAAAATGATGCTTTGTGGCTAAATGAATTTTACGGAGTAGACAGTAAAAAAGGATTAATTACTGAAAATGAAAGTAATTTATTCAAAACCACTCTTCCAATAAAAGCAGATTGGTTTTCCGGAAATTTGGAAATTCCTCTTGGAGCAGATTTACGTCATTATGTTAATGGATTTGAAACCCTTTCGTCTAAGATGTTAGAAATTCAAATAATATCAGGCGTAGTAACCAAACGATTATATAAAGAAATTGAGTTTGTAGACGAACATTCTGAGTTACCTTTCTGAAAAATTTAAATTAATACAATTATGTCACCTGTAATATATACATCCTCAGTTTCAAAAAGTGTGAAATTAACAGAAAGTGAAATGTTTCACTTAATTGAAGAGTATGCCTGCAATAATATCAATTATGGATATACTCTGGCAGATTATCAATCAGTATTGGATTTGTGCGAAAGAGAAGCTGATGAGTTCAGAGAGCGAAAATGTACAGTATTTAAGTACGAAAAAGAAGCCAAACGCACCGAGCTTGATACCGATGAAATAAATCCAACCACCATTAGACTGATAGCAATAATGCAGAAATATCCAGCATATTTCGAAATGCTTCTATCATTCTTTTATCCATTCACAAAAGAGCAATTAAAAGAATACGAAGAATCCTTGAATTGGGCAAACCTATCTGAAAATCTCTTCTTAGACTGGGATGAAGATTTATTAATGAAATTTGAATACAACTGGAATTGGAGTAGCATCGGACAACATATCATTGGCACTAAAAAACTTGCAAATCCCGAATTATTGCTGAAATACTACGAAATGGAATATATTGATGCAGAGGATATTTTAGAAAATCAAATTTATGATTATTATTACACCTTTTGGAATCCGGAATTTACCTGTGAAGAAGTTTCTCAATTATTATTAAAAAATGAGCAACTTCGTTTGGAAATGGAAGAAGCTGTAAAACACATGGAAGAAATTACCATTCATCCTTCAGAATCAAGAAGCAACGCTGTCGAAAGAGTTGGAGCATTAGTAGGAAATGAATATGAAAATTTTAAGAGAGAAGCAGAAACCGCAAGGTATGAGAATTTTCAAAATCAACCTAAAGAATTGGACGAAATCATTTCTTTTCTGGAAAGAAAAGGAGAGATTTTAGATGTATTTTACATTTGTAGAGCTTTAACTTGCAATAAAGAACCTGACCCATTTTATTGCGATAATCCTTTCAAGAATGGATTTGACTATACATTTAATTCTCCGGAAAAGAAAAAAATATTGAATGATGCAGTAAAGGTATTTTTGAGGGAAGAGTCTTGAAATCAGATAGCCTTAAAATCGGATGCCTATAAAGTCCTCTCAAGGCGATTTCGGAGTAAAATAAAAAGGTGTAATTACGGATATTCAGAATAAATTATAGCAGAAAATTTAATAAAAAACTATTTGAATCATTCTTTTATGTATTTTTGCAAATCAAAAGTAAAAAGCTAATAATTTTATTAATTATGTATAGAACGAATACTTGTGGAGAACTTCGTATATCGAATTTAAATCAAGAAATCACTTTAGCCGGTTGGGTGCAAAAAGCGCGTAAATTCGGAGGAATGATTTTTATTGATTTGAGAGATCGTTATGGAATTACTCAATTAGTTTTTAATCAGGAAACAAATGCCGAATTATGTGATCAGGCAGCGAAATTAGGTCGTGAATGGGTTGTTCAAGTAAAAGGAATTGTTGCAGAGCGTTCCAATAAAAATCCAAATATTCCAACAGGAGATATTGAAATTATCGTATCTGAATTGACTGTCTTAAATTCATCAGAAACACCTCCTTTTACAATCGAAGATGATACCGATGGAGGAGATGATTTGAGAATGAAATACCGTTATTTGGATTTGCGAAGAGCGTCTGTTCGTTCTAATTTAGAATTGCGTCATCAAATGGCTTTTGCCTCCCGAAGCTATTTGAATGAGCGAAATTTCATGGAAGTAGAAACGCCTGTTCTGATTGGTTCGACTCCGGAAGGCGCGCGAGATTTTGTTGTTCCTTCTCGCATGAATCCGGGTGAATTTTACGCATTGCCACAATCGCCACAATTATTTAAGCAATTATTGATGGTTTCGGGTTTTGACCGCTATTTTCAAATTGTAAAATGTTTTCGCGATGAAGATTTGCGTGCCGACCGTCAGCCGGAATTTACTCAAATCGATTGTGAAATGTCATTCGTGGAACAAGACGATGTTTTGGCTCTTTTCGAAGGTTTGACAAAATATTTGTTTAAGACAATCAAAAATATAGATATTCCTGATTTTCCTCGTTTATCTTATGCTGATGCGATGAAATTGTATGGTTCCGATAAACCGGATACTCGTTTTGAAATGCCTTTCGTTGAAATAAAGGATTTGACAGTCGGAAAAAACTTTGGAGTATTTGATAATGCTGAATATGTTGCAGCGATTTGTGCAGAAGGATGTGCTTCTTATACCAGAAAGCAATTAGATGAATTAACGGATTTTGTAAAACGTCCACAGATTGGAGCAACCGGTTTAATATACGTTCGTTATGATTTGGATGGCTCGTTGAAATCATCTGTAGATAAATTTTATTCTACTGAAGATTTGCAAAAATGGATTGAGCGAGCAGGCGCAAAACCGGGTGATTTACTTCTAATTCTTTGTGGAAAAGCAGAGAAAGCACAAAAACAATTGTGCGAACTTCGATTGGAAATGGGTTCTCGATTAGGTTTAAGGAAAAAAGACCAATTTAACTGTCTTTGGGTCGTTGATTTTCCATTGTTAGAATACGATGAAGACTTAAATCGTTATTTTGCAAAGCATCATCCGTTCACAAGTCCTAAACTGGAAGATATTGAATTATTAGACACGAATCCCGGAGTTGTTCGAGCCAATGCTTATGATATGGTCATTAATGGAGTCGAAATCGGTGGAGGTTCTATTCGTATCTATAACAGTGAATTGCAAAAGAAAATGTTCTCTGTATTAGGCTTTAGCGAAGAACAAGCGCAAAGTCAGTTTGGATTTTTGATGAACGCGTTTAAATATGGCGCTCCTCCTCATGGTGGAATTGCTTTTGGTTTAGATCGCTTTGTCTCTATTTTTGCCGGATTGGATTCTATTCGTGATTGCATCGCTTTCCCTAAAAATAATTCGGGTCGTGATGTAATGATCGATGCTCCTTCACTTGTTGCGCAAGAACAATTAGATGAACTGAATTTAATTGTAAAACTTCCTGCCGAAGAAAAATAATTTGTGCGTCAGTTAAGCATCACAAGTGCGATAGGATATACGGAATTGAAAGCTTGAAAATTGCCTAAAAAAAATAATTTTTAGCTGAAAGTTGAAAATTTTGCTAAAATAAGGTTATATTTGCATCGCTTTTAGCCCGGGTGGTGAAATTGGTAGACACGCCACTTTGAGGGGGTGGTGCCGGTTTTCGGCGTGTGGGTTCAAATCCCGTCTCGGGCACAAAAACGGTCTCTTAATCATTTGATTTTGAGACTGTTTTGTTTTTGTGAAGTGTGCTAAAAGTGTACATTATTGCAGAGAATAAAGGACCCTTGTAAAGAAAATGACATCTTACAGAAAAAACGGTTGTGAAAATGATAAAAATAATTATTTTAAATATCTGTATTTCAATGTTATTTGAATTTATTTATTAGTTTTGTAACCAAATAACTTTCAAATCTATTTTACTTATGAGAACTACACTTTTGAAGCAATTCTTTTATTGCTTTTTATTCGTATCATCTGTTCCTTTTTTTCAACTTCAAGCTCAAGTTGACTTTTCAGAAATAGAAGGAATCATTTCAAATTATTATGGAGAATGGACAGATAGTAGCTATCCGGGATTAATTACAAATCGAATTCCCAACACAGCATTAATGGGCAACGGAGATGTTGGAGTCGCTTCCGGTGGTGATGCAAGTACAAAAAACTTTTATATTTCGAAAGGGGATTTTTGGACTTTCAACGGTTCTCCGGTCGCAATAGGAGGGATTAGCATTCGAGAAAATATCACTAATGAAGATAATGTTGACCCTCAAAAAACATCGCTGGCTTTGAATGCAACAGCAACATCGAGTGCATCACATCCTTCATTTCCTGCGAATCGAATGATTAATGGGAATTGGACATTAGGTTATGAAGGTTGGGTGAGCGATGTAAATACAAACGCTTCAACGAATCCATTTTGGGCGGAATTAGATTTGGGTGTGTCCAAAACATTTAATCGGATTGTTCTCAGACATGATGCGGCGGCTCGTCCTCAAGAAACGGCTAATGTAACGAAAGATTTTAAAGTCTTTATTCGTAATTCAGCAGACCAAGCTTGGCAAAATGTATTGATAGAGAACGGAAATGCTTTAGCAATTAGCGATTTGATGTTAAAGGATAAAGTTTCAGCAAGATACGTTCGTTTAGAGATTACAAAAGGAACACAAGAAACAACAGACGATTCCCGGAATAATCCGCGCGCTCGCGTTGGTCAGTTTGAGCTTTATTTAAACAATGATTTATTGGCCGGCATCACACCTAATTCCGGTGTTTATGATTTGAACACAACAAAGAAAATTGCCCGTTATGTCATCCAACTAAAATCAAGACAAGAAGTAAAAATTGAGTACAGCGATGATGCTGAAAATTGGATTCTTGCCGGCATACATACTAATGATGATTATGTTGATTGGACTATTCCTTCCTTTTCAGCTCGTTATGTTCGTATAACACCTAAAAACGCAGCAGATATAGAATTTGTTTCTCTATTTACAGAACCCAGTTTGAATTTGAACGAAATTTCAATTCCTTCAAACAGTTCTCTTTACGAAATTCAAGACATTTTGAATGCAGAAGTTAGAACCGAATTTAAGTCCGGAGACGCAAATTTAAACATGAGGACTTTCATGGTGGCAACCGATAATGTTTTAGTTACTGAATTAACTTCCAAAAGCGAAAAAGCAATCGAATTAGCAGTAACATTGTGGGCAAAAGCAGATAGAACCAATTTTCCTTTTACTTCGGAAGTAAAAACAGGTCATGTTACTGTTACACGGTCTACGCCGAACAATCAAAAATCAAATCCGGCTTCCCACACTTCAAAAGCAGCTATCAGCTCAAAAATTATAGGTGCGAATTTTACGACTCATTTGAATGCAGGAAAGGGTAGTGCTGATATGATTTTTTCTATCGAACCAAATCAAACAGTATACATCGTTTCAGCCATTGGTGGTGGCGGTCAAACCTACGATTATCAAAATAAATTATTAACAAAAGAACCAATAGAAGAAGCAAATGAAATTCTTTCAGCTGTTTCAAATAATGTTGCGGTAGATAATCTTTTAACAAAGCACAAAAATTGGTGGAAAGAATATTGGTCTACATCCTATATTAAATTAGATATCAGCGATGCAAAAATGAACACTTTAATGAAGTATTATTATGCAGCTCAATACGCTTTAGCCTGTAGTATTCGGGAAGGAAAAGTGGCTCCGGGTTTATATAGTTTATGGCACACAACCGATGAACCTCTTTGGAATTCGGATTATCATTTGAATTACAATTTTATCTCCACTTTTTACGGTGTAAATACAAGTAATCGCGTTTGGCAAAGTCTTCCGGCAATTGAAGCAATCAAACAATACATACCGCAAGGAATTAAAAACGCAGGTTCGGTAAGTGAATTGAGAAAAGTAAAACTTGATTTTGTAAATGCTAAAATAGCAAAAGGAGATATTGATGCTACAAAAGGAATTCCTGATGCCGTATTATATCCGGTTGGGATTAGCCCGTGGGGAACAATGTTAGACGGCGGATACCATAATGAAGCCTTAAATGCTGCTTTCAGTGCTTATCCAATGATAGAATATTACAATTACACGCAAGATGAAAGTTTCCTTGAGGAAGTAATGTATAACTATCTCAGATTATGCGTTAATTTCTATGATGCTTGGCTGGAAAACGAAGACGGCAAATATGTGTTATATGCGGGTTACAACGAAGGTTCTTGGGCAATTAATCCGGCTGTTGAACTTTCTGTTTTGAAAAGTGCTTTGCAGAATCTTATTAAAGCGAGTATCACTTTAGGTTTGGATGAAGATAAACGTCCTCATTGGGAAGATATTTTGAGTCATTTGGCTCCTCAACCAACTGCAACTTATCAGAATAAAAAAGTATATACTTTGGCTGAACAAGAATGGAGAAATAATAGTTGGCAAGCAATGACTAATCCTATTCCGGGAGACGGAAATATTATACCAATGGAAAGTGTTATTCCGGGAGAACAATTAGGATATTATTCCTCAAAAGAAGAATTAGAAATTGCGAAAAACACAATCGACGTATTTTCCGGCAGAGGAGCTTGGAGTCAGATTAATAATTTTCCGAAAATTTATCCGGTGGCAGTAAATACCCGTTATCCAGTGGAAACAATCATTGATAGATTCGTTTCGACAATCAACAGTCAAATGAAAAATAATCTAATGATAGAAGATAATGTTCATGGTATTGAAAAAGCAGGGGCAATAGAAGCGATTAATAATATGATGTTACTCAGTGACCAAGGCATTATTACCGTTTTCCCGGGATGGGTGAAGAACAAAGATGCTAAATTCGTTAATCTTCGCGAAAAAGGAGCTTTTGTTATTTCTTCAGAATATGATTCAAACAGTCAAGAAGTCTCTTACATCGAACTTTTGAGTGAAGCCGGAAAACCTGCCACTTTAGCTGTTCCTTGGACACAAGGAATTCGTATTACCGACAGCGAAGGAAATATTATAAATGTTAAAAAGGGAAGTGCGCCTAATCATCCGGAAACTGCGACTGTAACTTTTAATACTCAAGTGGGAATGAAATATCGTATCATGAAATTTGAAGGATACGATAACATTCAATCCATTCAACTTTCAAAAGTTAATATTTATCCAAGTCCAGTCGCTCGAGGAAGCAATGTAATTATTGAAACTGATTTTTCAGGAGAGAATACATTTCTTGAAATATATACTATTTCCGGTCAATTACTAAAAACAATACCGATAGATAATCCGGTTATTTCTGTCAACGCAGGAGATACTCCGGGCATTTATTTATTTGTGATTAAAGCTGAAAACAAGGATAAAGAAATCCGAAAAGTAGTTGTAAATTAATTTGAGATACTCAGGACAGAAATCGCGATTTACTTTGTCAGTGAGTAAAAGTCCGAAGGGTTATTCATATTGAAACCCTTCGGACTTCTTATTGAATTTTCGTTAGCTTACTTTTCTTTCTGTAAAAGAAGTTCTTCCCTTGAATGTTCAAGAACCAAGCTATATTTATTGTTTCATTAAAAACGCTTTGAATTCGTTGAACTCGCGACTTAATTCAATGCTTTGTTTTTTTCCTTTCATGAAAACCTGCAATTTTTCAGGAATTTCAATACTTTCTTGAATAATATTGTCGATTGTATCTTTGAATTTCGCCGGGTGAGCCGTTTCTAAAAATACGCCAGTTTCATTGGCTTGCAATCCTTCCAATAAAGCTAAATAACCACAAGCGCCATGTGGGTCAAGTAAATATCCGGTTGCTTGATAACAAGCTTTAACCGTTTTGCAAATTGATTCATCATCACAACTGAAACCGGCAATTGTTTGCGTAATTATTTCATGATTATGATTGTATAATTCCAAAATTCGCGCAAAATTGCTGGGGTCTCCAACATCCATTGCATTCGCCAAGGTCTGAATAGAAGTTTTCGGCTGATATAAACCCGTAAGAAGATATTGCAAAAATATATCGTTCTTATTATTGGCAGCAATGAATCGTTTTACCGGAAGCCCCATTTTTTGAGCAATCAATCCGGCAGTAATATTTCCGAAATTTCCGCTTGGAACACAAAATACAATATCATCTGTTATCCCTTGTTTTTTCAACTGCGCATAAGCATTGAAATAATAAAACGCTTGAGGTAGAAAACGGGCAACGTTGATAGAGTTGGCAGAAGTAAGTTTCATTTTTTTATTCAACGCATCATCCATGAATGCCGATTTTACCAGCACTTGACAATCATCGAATGTTCCGTCAATTTCCAAAGCTGTGATGTTTTGTCCTAAAGTTGTAAATTGACATTCTTGAATAGCACTTACTTTTCCTTTCGGATACAATACATACACATGAATTCCGTTAACTCCTAAAAATCCATTGGCAACAGCGCTGCCGGTATCTCCTGATGTGGCAACTAAAACATTGACATCTTTTACGCCTTGTTTTTGGATGAAATATCCTAACAAACGTGCCATAAAACGTGCCCCGACATCTTTAAACGCAAGGGTAGGACCATGAAATAATTCCAGTGCATAAATAGAATCGGATACTTTAACGACTGGTGTTTCAAAACTCAAAGTGTCATTTACAATTGTTTTCAGAGTTGTTTCATCTATATCTTCTCCGAAAAAAGCATGAGCAACCTCGTAAGCCATTTCTTGAAAAGACAGATTGCTTATATTGGCAAAAAAAGAATCCGGCAATCTTTGAATTGTTTCCGGCATATATAATCCTTTATCTGATGCTAAACCTTTAATCACAGCCTCTTGCAAATCGACAATTGGCGCATTTTTGTTTGTACTGTAATATTTCATTGCTCAATTTTAACAGTTAAAAAATTCTTTAATAAATTCATCCCCTTTCAATAAACCATATTCCCCTTTTGCTGCGGCATATTCATCATATTGATTTACTTCATCCGGCGCATTTCCGGGTTTGTATATGATGAAAGGAACAGGATTTCCGGTATGCGTTTTAATTCGACAAGGAGTCGGGTGGTCTGGTAGAAGAGCGATTGTTACAGGTTCTTCCCATTTCTCGACTTCTTCCAGAATTGGTTTTAAGATGCGATTATCCAAATATTCGATAGTCTTTATCTTTAATTCCGCATCGCCTTCGTGTCCGGCTTCATCGCTGGCTTCGATATGTAAATAAACGAAATCTTTTTCTTTCAACGCATTCAACGCAGCTTGCGCTTTACCTTCGTAATTTGTGTCATATAAACCGGTTGCTCCTTCTACTTCGATATTTTCCAATCCTGCATAAACGCCAATCCCTTTGATTAAATCGACCGCCGAAATGACTGCGCCGGATTGAATAGGGTAGAGGTCTTTCATTTCTTTCATTTGTGGTTTATATCCGGGCGACCAAGGCCAAATACTGTTTGCCGGGTCTTTTCCTTCTTGCTTTCTTTTTATATTTATCGGATGATTTTCCAATAATTTTTGAGAATCTAAGATAAGATTATTTAGTATATTGGCTGTTGCTTGTGCTTCCGGATGAATTGCTTGTATCAGCACTTCTTCGAATTCCGTTCCGGTAACATCATGTGGAGGAGTGCAAATCAACTCTTTGTTTCCATTTTTTATTTTCAATAAATGACGATAGGAAACGCCGGGGAAAAATTGAATTTGATTTGTTGCTAGATTTTCATTCAAATATTCAATAAGAATTTCAGCATCTTCATTGGAAATATGACCAGCCGAATGATTTTTTATTTTATTGTCTTCAACGCAAATCAAGTTACATCGCATCGCCATTTCATCCGATTCAATATCGACACCTATACTAGCGGCTTCTAACGAACCTCGACCTTCCAATACTTTTTCGACATCATAACCTAAAACAGATAAATTGGCAACTTCACTTCCCGGATGCATTCCTTCCGGAATCGTGTGAAGTAAGCCGGATTTTCCCATTTGAGCTAATTGGCTCATAAAAGGCGTTTTAGCTGCTTGAAGAGGAGTTCTGTTATTTAGAGATTCGATTGGCTCATCAGCCATTCCATCACCAAGTATAATGATATATTTCATGTTTTTAGAGAAAAAATGTTACAAATAATTATTTTTCATGCAAAGATAATATTATTTTGTAACGATTAAAAATAACTTGAAAGCCTCGTGTGTCCTTTATGAAATTTTACCACTTCAACATAGTCTTGCTAGCGCGGATTTGCAATCCGTGCTTTTATGTATTATGTATGTTTGGCACGGATTACAAATCCGCGCCAGCGAGGTATAACTCGGGTAGCCAGCGAGGAAAAATAACCCATCATATCATTTCAACATAAATTTGCATATTCTCAAATTTAATAACTCTCACATTCGTATCTTTTTCAATAAACGACCCATTTGAAATAGCGTCATATACTTCATTATTAATAAATACTTTTCCTGAAGGTCGAAGGTCGGTCATTGTTTTTCCTTCTTGACCAATCAAACTGAAGTCGTTCACATTCACACTTTCGGAACTTTCCAAATCAGCCGTAAGGGCGACTTTTTTAAACAGCCCATTTTCTCCAATGCGCGAAGAAAGCCACAAAATGGATATAAAACTGAGCAACATTCCGGAAAGAACGGTCAGAACGGAACGAGAAACATCCGGTATTTCAACCTGTTCGAATGAGAATAAGTCATTGTTAATAAGAGCAAAAGTTAATCCCATGCCAACAAAAATAATTCCGCTGATGCCTGCAATCCCAAAACCGGGAATGACAAATATTTCCAAAACGACTAATATTAACCCAAGAATAAATACCACCAATTCCCAATTTTGAGCCAATCCGTCTATATAAAGAGGAGTGAAATATAAAATAGCAGATATAATTGCCGCGAGAGACGGAAAGCCCATTCCCGGAGATTGTAATTCAAAATAAATTCCGGCAACAATAATCATAATCAGTATTGCTTGGAATGCCGGATTCGTTAAAAAACCTTTGAGTTTATCATAGAATGAAGGTTTATACTCTTCTATTTTATAATTATCATAACCCAAATATTTTGTAATAACTTCTTCTCTTGAGTTCGCAATTCCGTTACAAAAATTAAATTTTAATGCCTCTTGTGCCGTGAATGTTAATGTTTTCCCGGAATCTACCAAATTAGGAATATGCACTCGATTATCAACCATTGCTTCAGCAATAAGCGGGTCGCGTCCTCTAGTTTCTGCCGTAGAACGCATCATTGAACGCATATAAGATTGATATTTATCGGGAGCCTGTTCACCGCCATGTCCATCAACAACTGTTGCAGCACCGATACTTGCACCGGGTCGCATATAAATTTCTTGACATGCAATGGAAATTAAAGCTCCTGCACTTGCAGCATTATTGTCAATGAAAACATGAACGGGAATTTCATTATATAATATCGCCGTTCGCATAGAATCAGCATCTACCACAGTTCCGCCATACGTATTTAAATGAATTAAAACAGCATCCGCATTTAATTCGTCAGCTTCCTTTAATCCATTATTCAGATAAATACGAGAGGTTGTATTTATTTCGGAATTGATATTTATGATGTAAATAATTTTCTCTTCTTCCTGAGCAAAAAGCTTGAACGAGAATAGTAAAAAGGCAATAATTGTAAGTAAACGATTTTTCATATATTTTCATATTCTATATGATACAAAAGTAAGATATAAATCTGAAAAATGTAATATAAAGATTCAAAATCTTAAGATAAATGCATTTAAACCGAATAAATCCGGTCGATTAATGATTGCCAATATTTATGAAAAAAATAAGGGCACCTCTCAGTGCCCTTAAGCAGAATCTCCACGAATATGCAAAGCTCTCGATTAAAATTAATTCGTAGAGGGTTTCTGCGAGGGGGAATTGCCTCACGGCAATTCAGTGACAGCGAGCGAAGCTCGCAGTGACAGTTCGCTTTGCTCACAGTGACAAGTGACACAAGTGACGAGTTGACAAGTGGT
>JGI996J12353_1000170_pt1 | contig 18837 bp, 9 predicted proteins | sample IntmicLarv5ML5BL_FD_12353 | JGI IMG/M metagenome (IMG submission 12353) | reverse complement strand
GGAAGAAAAAGCCAACAACCAGAAAAAGGCCAAACTGGCTTGAATCGAAAAAGAGGTCGGAATACTAAATGCAACCCCTGCCAATCCGGCGCCAATCAATAATTGCATGGAAAGAATCCACCAACGTTTTGTTTTCAAAATATCAACAAAAGGACTCCAAAAGGGCTTAATTACCCAAGGTAAATAAAGCCAACTGGTATAAAATGCAATCTGCGTATTGGATAATCCTAAGTTTTTATACAAAATAACAGACATACTTACGACTGCAACATAAGGCAATGCTTCTGCAAAATAAAGAGACGGAATCCAAAACCAAGGTTTTGCGTTTTTTTGTGATTTCATAACGAATCAATAAATTTTCTTTAATGTGCTGTGCGGGAAATAATGAGCCAATATTTCTTGGTAGGAATAAGCTTCTTTTGCCATTACGGCTGCACCGATTTGACACAATCCGACTCCATGTCCCCAGCCGGAACCAATTAATGTAAATCCGTTGGGAATTGAGTTTTCTGAATCGAATGTTTTTTCTACGTCAAATGCGGAACTGTATAAATGAGATTCGGACAAAACTTTGCGGATAAAAAGCTCTTTCCCAATTATTTTGGATAATTTATTTCCGACAATTTTCAGTTTGATTATTCTGCCGGAAGCTCCTCTTTCCATTGGAATTAAATCGATAATATCGCCAAAATCCCAGCCTGTTTTTCGTTTAATTAAATCGCTGATTTCCGCCTGAGTAAAAGAAACTTTCCAACGATAAAAATCTTCCGTTTCTTGGTCGTAATTATTCAAAACTTGATTCAGAATCTTTTTATCTTGCGTATTGCAAAAAGAATCTTGAATGCTTTCCAAATACGGATGCGGAACGGGTTCCCAACAGTTTTCAAATGTTTCGGTTATTCCGCCGCAGCATTTGGAAAAACGCGTATCGCAAATCTTATCATTATAGAGCAAAACTTCGCCCAAAGTAGCATCAACAGCTTCTTGTACAATCGGAGTCGATGCGCGTGTTATTCCCTGATATCTTTGACAATGGTCGTCCGCACAAACATCAAAAAGAGCATGGTCTTCCCTATCGTACCAGCGAATATATTCTTCTTCGGTTTCCGTTATTGAAGCGTAATTCACATCTGATTGCTGAAGTTCTGCGGCTTTTTCTTTCTGCGCCAACAACCAACTACGTGAGATAACAGCGTGCGCTTTTAATAATTCGGGAAAACCGTTGGCACTCATTTCGGATGAAATAACGCTGGTCAAATAATCGTCAATCGAAACAATATTAATCAGCCGTTTTTTTCCGGCTTCCGGAACAATTTCAAATTCGCCTTTGAATTCCTGGTCTTCTTTTCGTTCCCAATGAAAATCAATTCCGATAGGCACGTCTTTCACAACAAATGAAGCATTGGACGGATTCTTTTTCACGATTATTTCATCTGCTAATAATATTCCAACTTTGATTACAGGTTTTTTCATTTGTTTTTTATTTGAGAAATCAAAGATTCAAATTTTTCATCACTTAACGTTATTTGTTTGAAAATATCTTCGATTACAGCATTGTTTATTTTGTCAAAATCTTCTTTCCGAACAGTAATGAGTACGCCGCCAACATCCACAACTCCCGGTGAAATAACAATTTGTGTTTCATCGCTTGCGAAAAATTGTTTCGGTCGATGTTGTTTGCGCGGAAAAATGACCAAAATCCAGCGCGCTTTTTCTTCCCAGCAAATCAGATTAAACATGGGTTCTTCTTCGGTTGGTTGAATCGCATGAAGCAAATCATAAATCACATAAAATTGACGAATTAACCACGATTTATCTGCACTTTCCAACAACAACGCTTTTCGAAGATAATTTTTCAAATACGCAATCGTTCCTTCCGTTTCTGTTTTGAGAAGAACTTTTAATCGTTCGTTTTTCGCATCCTCTTCAATTGGCAAAAATCCTTTATTTCCTGCCTGAAAATGAAAATGATTAGGAGCTGAAGCTCCACTTTTCGGACCATTGTACAAAATCGAGAAATCAGGCAATTCAGTGGCTAAATCCAAGAATTCATCGATTCGCCCTTTGATGAATTGATGAATTTCTTTATTCGCTGCGATTGTCAAATGAACCGGAAAAATAGGATATGGATTAACCAAAATCGAATAATCGTCTCGAAAAGGAATTCCGATTTGCTCTTTGGGACGATTTTCTTCACACAAAAAGCAAGGGCGTTTTTCAATCTCCGTCTTTCCTACTTTCGCAACAGCCGAATGAATTCGGTCCGGATTGAATTGCAATTTTACCTCCAAATCATTCCAATGAAAATTTTCGGTAATTACTTTCGAAAGTGCGGTGTATTTTTCTTTCGCTAAATTCCAGCTTTGCAATTGATTCTGGAATAAGTTGTCAATATCAATCACCCCTAAATCCCCTGAAGGGGACTTTGCGTACGCACGATTTCCAAGGTGTCTGGCGTCAGCAAAAGTCCCCTTCAGGGGATTTAGGGGTTTTCTTGCCCACAACTCTTGTGTTCGCAAACTATCTTTATAATGATTATAGGCATTCAATTTATTTACATCCAAACTCGCATCGGAATTTTCGTCCCACCTCCGACAAAGATACAACGGTTCATAAATTCGTCCGATTTGATAATTTCTCGAAATAGCTAATCCAACTGCATAATCTTCGCCATAACTGGTATTGGGAAATTTGATTTCTCGGATAATCGGCGTATAAAAAGCTCTTGGCGCACCTAATCCGTTAATACGCAAAGCATTGTTTCGTCCGTTTTCCGGTGTCCATTCCCGATGCTCGATAATTCCGGGAGGAATTTCTTCCAACTTAAAATTAACCATTTTATAAGCACCGATAATCATTGCTGTTTTTTGTTCATAAAATGCTTGAACGATTTTCGCCAACACTTGCTCGCCCCAATACAAATCATCGCTATCCAATTGAACGGCGAATTTTCCGCAGTGCAAACTCATAATCGCTTCGTTCCAACAACCGCCAATTCCTAAATCGCTTCGTTTTGGAGTAATATGAATCAGCCGTTTATCTTCGGATGCCAATTTTCGCAAAATGGAAGTCGTATTATCAGTCGAATGATTATCAACGACAATCACATTGAATGGAAAATCTGTTTTTTGCATTAATGCCGATTGAACCGCTTCTTCAATGGTTTTTTCCCGATTTCGGACAGGAATAATTACACTTGCTTCAACGGGAAAAGAAGTATTGGCAAAATCAACTGCTTTGAAAACGGGATTCAATTTAGCTCCCAAATCGGCAAGGTGCGAAGTGCAAACCGCTTCCATTTCAATTTGAACTTCCCGATTTTTCGGGTCAACATAATCAAATTGTTTTTCTCCTGAAAGACGAAAATCTTTTTCCATTTCACAATAAAGATATTCATTGAGATGAACGATTTTCGCCAATTGTGAAACCAATAATCGAACAGCGTACAATGCAGCGTATTGATATTTTTTATCTATTCGGGAAATGGCTTGCTTCAAAACAGAAGTTTTGTACAATAAAACAGCACCGAAATCAAAATCGTCACGAAGACTTCCTTCTTGATAATCTAAAACCGGATGAATCTCTGTTTTTCCATTTTTTATTTTGTATCTATCCGAATAAACCATTCCGGCATTTGTATCCAAAGCGACTTGCAACATTCGTTCAATGGCGTATTCGCCCCATTCAATGGGATTCGAATGTAAGTAAATAAAAGTGTAGTCTGTATCTAAATTCGCGACTATTTCTTTTAATATTTCCGATTGAGTGAGATTTAATTCTCCGTTTTTTATATGAGAAACTGTTGTTTTCATGGATAGTTTTATTTATTGCGTCAAAGTTATTAATTTATTTTTGTAATTTTGATGCGCAATCTTTATTTCAATTCTCTAAAATTATGATTTTAATTGCCGATAGCGGTTCTTCCAAAACGAATTGGTCTTTAATTGATGACGATTCGAATATTCAAACAGCTACAACTTCAGGAATTAATCCTTTTTATCAAGAAAAGGCTGAAATCGCAAATTTATTGCAGGAGCAATTTACATTACCTAAAGAACAGATTCAGTCGATTCATTTTTATGGTGCAGGATGTATTCCCGAAAAAACAGCAATTCTTGAAGAAGTTTTATTTTCTTTTTTCGGAGTTAATACGATTGAAGTTAATTCAGATTTATTAGCCGTTGCCCGAAGTTTATGCCAATCCGAAGAAGGAATTGTCGGCATTTTAGGAACCGGCTCCAATTCTTGTTATTACGACGGAGAAAAAATCACGCAAAACATATCTCCTTTAGGATATATTTTAGGAGACGAAGGCAGCGGAGCCGTTTTAGGAAAAAAGCTGCTTGCTGATATTCTTAAAAATCAAGTTTCGACTCATATTGCACAGGATTTTCATTATACTTATGGATTAAGTGCTGCACAAATTTTGGATAAAATTTACAGACAAGCGTTTCCCAATCGTTTTTTGGCGCAATTCACCACTTTTATCTCCAATCACATTTCCGATTCTGAAATAAAAAGACTGGTGGAAGATAGTTTTACGGAATTTATTCAAAGAAATATACTTCAATACAGCGAATATAATCGACTTCCGATTCATTTTTCCGGCAGTATTGCATTTCATTTCAAGAGCAATTTGGAAAATGCTTTTTCTCGCGCTCATTTGAAATTGGGAAAAATCGTGCGATGTCCAATGGAAGGATTGATTGAATATCACCTCTCCCCTCGCCCTCCCCACAAGGGAGGGAGCTAGGGATGCAAAACTTTGTATAGTGGCGGCATTATTTAGAATATTGAAAACCTCACTTCCTCAGCCCCCTCCCTTGTGGGGAGGGTGGGGGGAGAGGTACTAAAAAACATCAAATGAAAGAGAAACAGCGTTCTCCCCGAAATAAAACATTGCAATTATCTGACGAAGAAAGACTTTCTTTTCAAAAGAAATTACTTCAACCTCAAACTCCGGTTACAGAAAAAGACATTTTGAATAAAACAATCAATGGAGATTTATTTGAAGTACTGGATTATTTACCGTCAGCTTTTGTTGACTTGCTTATTATTGACCCACCCTACAATTTAAGTAAAGATTTTTCCAAATTGAAGTTCAAAAAAATGTCAGATGAAGCATATCTTGAATATCTTGATTCTTGGTTTCCCAAAGTGTTACGACTTTTAAAACCTTCCGGTTCGGTTTATCTATGCGGAGATTGGAAATGTACGGCTGCCCAGTATTTCATTATGAGTAAATACATGACTGTGAAAAGTCGCATTACTTGGCAACGAGAAAAAGGCAAAGGCGCGCAGACAAATTGGAAAAACGGAATGGAAGATATTTGGTTCGGGGTGAAAAATCCGGAAGAATATTATTTTGATGTAAATGCAGTAAAAATTCGGAAAAAAGTAATTGCGCCTTATCGAGAAAACGGCAAACCAAAAGATTGGGAAGATACGGCTGAAGGAAAATTTCGGATGACACATCCGTCTAATTTTTGGGACGATATTACAGTTCCTTATTGGTCTATGCCAGAAAATACCGACCATCCGACACAAAAGCCGGAAAAACTAATTGCGAAATTAATTTTAGCGAGTTGTCCGGAAGGTGGAATTGTTTTTGACCCGTTTTTAGGTTCGGGAACAACATCTGTTGTGGCGAAAAAACTAAATCGTTCGTATTGCGGAATAGAGTTAAATCCTGAATATGCTTGCTGGGCTGAAAAAAGATTATTACAAGCAGAAGAAAACAAAACCATTCAAGGTTATTCTGACGGAATTTTTTGGGAAAGAAACAGTGAGCGTAGCTCACAGTGACAAGTTAACAAGTGACGAGTATCGCAATGCAATGCTTTCGATTGCGTCGCATTGCATTGCATTGCGATACTTGTCACTCGTCACTTGTCACTCGTTAACTATTCTAAAGTGAATCTCCGAAATCTTCTTTGAATTTCTCGATTAATTTTTCGGGCCAATCGCTTACCGGAGCCAAACCTCCCATGAAGAATCGCAATACCGGTGGTTCATATACGAATTTCAATCCACCGATTAAGTGGCGGTTTTCGTACAACCAAGTCATCCTATCTTCAACATATTTGACTTGAGAAAGCGTAAATACCCTTCTTGGAATAGCTAAACGCAACAATTCCATATCTGCAAATGTTTCGTTTCCGTATTCATCCCGTTGATTGGAAACAGAACCACGTTCCATACCTCTAACTCCCGAAATTAAGAAAAATGCTGCTGCTAATGCGCCTGCCGGATATTGAGATTGAGGAATATGAGCACAAATTTGCATTGCATCTACGTGCGCTCCTAAAACTCCCGGAGGTGTTACCATCGGAACGCCTTTAGAAGTCAAACTATTTACTAAATAAGCAATAAACTCAGGACTTTGACAAATCATCGACTCGTCCAATGTTTCGTACAAACCAACAGCCATCGCTTCGATTTCTCGCACTGAAATACCTCCATAAGTTAAAAATCCTTCGAATAAAGGAACTAAAGCCTCTAGTTCTTTGTAAATTTTCAACTCATTAGTACAAATTCCACCTCCACGAGAGGAACTCAATTTGCGCGCAGAGAAATAAACAATATCAGCCAAACCGGTCATAATGGAAATAACTTCTCCCATTGTAGAATCTGCAAATTCTTCTTCTCTTTGAAGAACCAAATAAGCATTTTCGCCTAACAAACTGGCATCCAAAACCAAACGAATACCGTGTTTATCCGCAACAGCACGCACATCGCGCATATTTTGAATCGAAAATGGTTGTCCTCCAATAAGATTGGTCGAAGCTTCCATACGAATAAACGGAATATTTTGCGCTCCGTGTTTTTCAATTACTTCTTCCAATTTTTCAACATTCATATTTCCTTTGAAAGGATGAACGGATTGAATATTGTAAGCTTCATCGTACAATAATTCGTCAATTCGACCGCCATATTGAGTAACGTGAGCTAAAAAAGTGGTGAAATGATAGTTCGTAGGAACTAACGAACCTTTATGTACGTAAGCACAAGCCAAAATATTTTCGGCTGCACGACCTTGATGCACAGGAAGAAGATATTTTTTCTTCAAAACGTCTTCTACTGCTTTTTGCAAACGGACAAAACTTTGTGAACCGGCATAAGCATCATCAGCGTGCATCGTTGCGGCCATTTGCATATCACTCATGGCATTGGTTCCACTATCAGTTAACATATCCAGAAATACATCTTTTGTACTCAAACGAAAGGTGTTAAAACCGCCTTCTTTCAAGGCTTCGAATCTTCGTTCGATAGGAACAAGATGCAGTTTTTGAACTACGCGTACTTTATGTAATTCTAACGGAATGTTTTCCCCACTATAGAATTTAATTTTCACAGGGTTACTTTTACTCATATTAAATTTTATTAGATTACTAGATTTTCCAAAATTAAGCTGCAAATATATTAAATTTTTAGTCTCCAGCTTTGATTTTGTGACATTATTCTTGATTTTTTTATTGTTTAGACTAACTGAATGATCAAGTTTAGGAAAACATACCTATCCGACAAGTGATAAAAATAACACCCTAAAATACATTATCCCCCCAACCTTTTTGTTGCAATATTGCGAATCTAAATATTTTCTTTAGCAGAAAAAGAAAAGTTTTAAAACTCGCATATTACTTGTCACTTTTTTTTTCTATTTTTGTGCTCGAAAAAAACAAGTTATATCAAACAATCCAAGTTTAAATGAATTATTCTTTTTTCGATTTTTTACAATTAATTGGTTCCCTGGGAATGTTCCTGTATGGGATGAAAATTATGAGCGAAGGCCTTCAAAAAGCGGCCGGAAATAGACTTCGTGGTATTCTTTCAGCAATGACCGCGAATAGAACAATGGGCGTATTTACCGGTTTCTTGATTACCGCGCTCATTCAGTCATCATCTGCAACCACCGTAATGGTGGTTAGTTTTGTTAATGCAGGTTTGCTTTCTCTTGCCCAGTCCATAAGCGTTATTATGGGGGCAAACATAGGAACAACATTTACTGCATGGATTATTTCCTTCTTCGGTTTCAAAATGGATATTAGTGTTATCGCACTACCGTTGATAGGTTTAGCCATCCCACTGCTCTTCTCTTCTAAAAGTAAAAACAAATCATGGGGAGAATTTATTGCCGGATTTGCCTTCCTTTTCATGGGACTGTCTTTCTTGAAAGATAGTGTTCCTGATTTACAAAGTAACCCGGAAATGCTTTCTTTCTTGCAGAAATACACAGGAATGGGATATGGTTCCGTATTTTTGTTTTTCTTTATCGGTGCTATTGTAACGGTAATTGTCCAATCCTCTTCAGCAACGATAGCGATTACACTCGTCATGTGTAGTCAAGGGTGGATAAACTACGAAATTGCTTGTGCAATGGTTCTCGGAGAAAATCTAGGAACAACTCTTACTGCCAACATGGCCGCCCTTTCGGCGAATGTTCCGGCCAAAAGAGCTGCATTTTCCCATTTTATATTCAATATTTTTGGTGTTATTTGGATGTTGATTTTCTTCTATCCATTCGTCAATTTTGTTGCATCCATTATTATTAAATTCGGACCCGGAAATCCTTATATTTTAAGTGACTTCTTCTCAAGTCTTGACCCGGAAACAGTCAAATTAATATCCTCGAATGCGCCTCTTTCCGACCCGGAACTTATTAGTTTAAGGAATCAAATGCTTTCATTACAAACATCTGTTTCTTATAGTCTCTCTCTATTTCATACCTTATATAATATAGTCAACGTATTCGTTATGATTTGGTGGGTGAATTTATATGTGAAAATTTGTACGAAAGTGATAAAGAGTAAAGATTCGGATGATGAGTTCCAATTGAAATTTCTTCCAACGTCCATGCTTTCAACAGCGGAACTTTCTGTTTTTGAAGCAAGAAATGAATTGACCGTTTTTGCAGATAGAACTCATAGAATGTTCCACATGGTAAAAGAACTTTATTCGGTTACGAACGAAAATGAGTTTCTGAAACTTTATGCGCGTATTGAAAAATACGAAAGCATAAGTGACCGTTTAGAACTTGAAATTGCCAATTATCTGAATCGAATATCTGAAGGTCGTTTGAGTTCCGAAACCAAAGAGAATATTCGGGATATCTTGAGAGCAAATACCGAAATAGAAAGCGTTGCTGATGCCATTTGCAATTTGGCTAAAGTTATTAAACGCCGTAATGATGCTAAATCAATATTCACGAAAGAAATTGATGACAACATTAATGTTATGTTAGAGTTGTGTCAACAAGCCTTAGACAGAATGATTGAGGTGTTGAAAATCAACGAAGGAAAAGAGATGGATGCCGCAGCTTCTATCAATTTAGAGTCTGAAATCAATCAAATGCGTAATCAATTAAAAATGCGCAACATTGAAGATGTTAACGCTAAAAAATATGATTATCAGTGCGGTGTTCTTTATATGGACTTTGTAGCGGAGTGTGAAAAATTAGGCGATTACATTATTAATGTGGTTGAAGCTCTCTGCATAAAAGGCGCAAAAATAAAAAACTAAATAATTATTAAACTGTTTCAAAATGATTCTATTCTTTAGAACTTCCAACAACTCTATTCTAACAGTAGAGACTGCAAAAAAACTAGGTGCGGAAGACATTCAAAAACTAGTTTGGCTCTTTGGTAATGCCGAATTATCAAAAGAAGAAAAAATAGATGCAATTCTAGTTGGGCCACGTCGGGAAATGATTACTCCTTGGAGTACCAATGCTGTTGAGATAACTCAAATAATGGGTATAGACGGAATTGCAAGGATAGAAGAGTTTTATGTTGTTGAGAATAAAAATGCTTCTTTCGACCCCATGTTACAAAAAGTATATGAGGGAATCGGACAAGATGTATTCACGATTAATAAAAAACCGGAAGCGATTCTTTCGATTGATGATATAGCCGCTTACAATCAACAAGAAGGATTGGCTTTATCGCAAGAAGAAATTGATTATCTGAATGATGTCAGCATGAAAATTGGCAGAAAACTGACAGACAGTGAAGTTTTCGGTTTTTCTCAAGTCAATTCGGAACATTGCCGCCATAAAATATTCAATGGAATATTTGTAATTGATGGGGTTGAAAAAGAATCTACTCTTTTCCAATTAATAAAGAAAACATCTCAAGTAAATCCCAATCAGTTAGTTTCGGCATATAAAGACAATGTTGCTTTTAGCCAAGGACCATTTGTTGAGCAATTTGCTCCTCAAAGTGGAGACAAGCCGGATTATTTCGAAACAAAAGAAATTGAAACAGTAATCTCACTTAAAGCGGAAACGCATAATTTTCCAACTACGGTAGAGCCATTCAATGGCGCTGCAACCGGAACAGGTGGGGAAATTCGTGACCGATTAGGTGGAGGAAAAGCTTCTTTGCCGATTGCCGGAACGGCTGTTTACATGACTTCTTATCCTAGAACGGAAGCGAATCGGGAGTGGGAAAATGGAATGGCTCCTCGCAAATGGCTTTATCAAACGCCTGAACAAATTCTTATCAAGGCATCCAATGGTGCTTCTGATTTTGGAAATAAATTCGGGCAACCGCTTATTTGTGGTTCTGTGTTGACTTTTGAACACGAAGAGAACGACAAGCAATATGCTTATGATAAAGTAATCATGTTGGCCGGCGGTGTTGGATTTGGCAAAAAATCGGACGCTTTAAAAGGAGAAGTCAAAGCAAACGAAAAAGTAGTTCTTTTAGGTGGAGATAATTACCGAATCGGAATGGGCGGAGGTGCCGTTTCTTCTGTTGATACTGGAGAATACGCCAGCGGAATTGAGTTGAACGCAGTTCAACGAGCCAATCCGGAAATGCAAAAAAGAGCAGCCAATGTGATTCGTACATTAGCTGAATCAGATAACAACCCGATTGTTTCTATTCACGACCATGGTGCCGGCGGACATTTGAATTGTTTATCCGAATTAGTGGAAACAACTGGTGGGAAAATTGAAATGGATGAACTTCCTGTTGGAGACCCGACTTTATCTGCAAAAGAAATCATTGGAAATGAAAGTCAAGAGCGGATGGGAATGGTGTTGCAAGAAAAAGACATTGACCGTGTTCGCCAAATTGCAGAGCGCGAACGTTCTCCGATGTATGTGGTTGGAGAAACAACCGGAGATATGCAATTTGTTTTCACTCAAAAAGATGGACAAAAACCATTGAATATGCAATTGAGTGATTTTTTCGGAAAACCGCCTCGTACTGTTATGAACGACACAACGGTTAAAGAAGAATTCAAAGCCCCACAATACGAAGTTAAAAACATTCACGAATATCTAACGAATATATTGCAATTAGAAGCGGTTGCGTGTAAAGATTGGTTGACAAATAAAGTAGACCGTTCAGTAACCGGAAAAGTAGCCCGTCAACAATGTCAAGGCGAAATTCAGTTGCCATTGAGCGATTTAGGCGCGGTTGCGTTGGACTATCGAGGAAAAGCAGGTATTGCAACTTCCATTGGACATGCTCCTCAAGTTGCAATGGTGGATTCGGCTGCCGGTTCAGTTATGGCTATTGCTGAATCTTTGACAAACATTGTTTTTGCTCCGTTGAAAGAACAATTGACAAGTGTTTCTCTAAGTGCAAACTGGATGTGGCCTTGTAAAAATCAAGGAGAAGATGCTCGTTTGTATGAAGCTGTTGAAGCTTGTTCTAAATTTGCTTGCGATTTGGGCATCAATATTCCAACCGGAAAAGATTCTCTTTCCATGACTCAAAAGTATGGAAATGAGAAAGTTTATTCTCCGGGAACCGTTATTATTTCTGCGGGTGCGGAAGTGTCGGATATTCGGAAAATCGTTTCGCCTGTTTTGGTAAATAAAAGCAGTACAGCTCTTTATTATATTGATTTTTCATTCGACGCATTTAAGTTGGGCGGTTCTGCTTTTGCACAAGCATTAAACGCCGTAGGTCACGAAGTTCCAACAGTCAAAGATGCAGAATATTTCAAAACAACATTCAACGCGATTCAATATTTAATTGAAAATGGATTCATTCTTGCCGGACACGATATTTCTGCGGGCGGTATGATTACTACAATGTTGGAAATGTGTTTCGGAAATGTAAATGGCGGACTTGAAATCAATTTGGACAAGATTAAGGAAGAAGATTTAATTAAAATCTTATTCAGTGAAAATCCGGGAATCCTTATTCAAGTTGAAGATAAAAAGGCTGTGGAAACTTATTTGACTGAGCAAGGTGTTGGTTTTGCTAAAATTGGTCATCCAAGCAAAGAGCGTCATATTCTTCTTTCTCAAAAAGGAATTCAATATCACTTTGGCATTGATTATATGCGAGATGTTTGGTATTCTTCTTCTTATTTATTGGATTGCAAACAATCCGGAACGGTTGCCGCGAAAGAACGTTTTGAGAATTACAAGCAACAGCCTTTATTGACTCAGTTTAGTAAAGAATTTACCGGAAAATTGGCTCAATACGGAATTTCTGCGGATAGAAAAAATAAATCAGTAGTGAAAGCCGCCATTATTCGGGAAAAAGGAACGAATGGCGAAAGAGAAATGGCTTATTCTCTCTATTTGGCTGGATTTGATGTGAAAGATGTTCACATGACGGATTTAGCATCCGGCAGAGAAACTTTGGAAGATGTCAACATGATTGTTTTCTGTGGTGGATTTTCCAATTCAGATGTTTTAGGTTCGGCGAAAGGCTGGGCAGGCGCGTTCTTGTATAACGAAAAATCAAAAGAAGCATTGGATAAATTCTATGCGCGTCCTGACACATTGAGTTTGGGTATTTGCAACGGATGTCAATTAATGATTGAATTGAATTTGATTAATCCGACTCACAAAGAAAAATCGGTTATGCTTCACAATGATTCGCACAAGTTTGAATCGGGATTTGTATCGGTAAATATTCCGAAGAATAAATCGGTTATGTTTGAGTCTTTGTCGGGAAGTAAATTAGGTATTTGGGTGGCACACGGCGAAGGAAAATTCCATTTGCCATTGGACGAGAAACAATACAATATTGTTGCAAAATATGCTTATGATGCTTATCCCGCCAATCCTAACGGTTCGAAATATTCGGTTGCGGGACTTTGTTCTGATGATGGTCGTCATTTAGCGATGATGCCTCACTTGGAACGTGCGATATTCCCTTGGCAATGTGGAAATTATCCGTTGGATAGAAAAAATGACGAAATAACTCCTTGGATAGAAGCGTTTGTGAACGCAAGGCTTTGGATTGAAAAGAAGTAAGAGTTAAAAATTAAGGATTAAGAATGGCGCAACGCGAAGTAAATAATCGCTGTTGCGCCATTCGTCTTTTTAGGGGAAAGCACCGCAAGGTGCTTTGCGGAAATGAAATAGCTCCGAATTTTCCTTTTTAATTCTTTATTATTTTCATTTGTTCACCATTTACATTCAGAATGTAGATTCCTTTCGGATAAACGGTAAAATCAATTTCTGTTTCGTTGGTTTGCAATAATAATTGTCCTTGCAGATTATAGAGTTTGGACTGGGTAGCTACACCATTTTCTGCTTTTATATACAAAGAGTGCCCGCGCAAGCAACTAATAAACAAAGGCAGCCCAAATTGAGCTGCCTTCTTCATAAACAGAAACTTTACGATTTATAACTCTCGATCTTAATATGAAATCGTAAAAATCTGTCCCAAAATTATCTCACGATAACTTATTTTTAAGTGACAAGTAAACAAGAGACAAAGTGACAAGTGGCGCGAAGCGATGATAACTTTGCTGGCGTGGATTTGTAATCCGTGCTGAATCTATCCGCCCAATCCGCTTTATCTGCGTTCTATTGGTCATCGAATAACGATTTTATCCGTTTGTGATTCGTTATTCATCAAAATTGTCTTTATCAAATAGATTCCAGTTGATAAATTCGGATTCATTTGATATGTATTGTTATTGACATTACTAACCTGTTGAATCATTTGCCCTTGTAAATCAAATAATTCAATCCGATTTATTTTTTCAATCGATGAAACAACTATATTTTCTCCCTCTTGAGAAATGCGAATCGATTCCTGTTGAGATTCCAAACAATCAATATAAGTCGGATTGTAAGTCTCAATTTCCAGAAGAAAACGATCTGAATAATCATTCGCATCAGCATGAATAAAAGAATAAACCGAATTTTTTAGTAGATTTTGTCTTGTTCCGGTCTTTTTATCCACCAAATAAGCCGATTCTATATCTGTATTTTCCAAATTAGAAAATTCTAACTCAACTTGATTTCCTGATTGCAGACTGATTCCCAATGGAATTTCCATTTTAGATTGATTATTCACATATTGAATCGCATTCTTTTGATTACTTTCGTCAGTAAAATAGATTTGAGGGCTTCCTGCTGATTGTTCGTAAAATAATTTATGAACATTGTTTTCCTCTTTTTCGCGATTCAAGAACAACTTAATTGAATTACTTCTGTTTTTATTCTTTGCCGTAATTTGAATCATATCTTCAATCGTATTTCCCGAAGATTTTAACTGATGAGGAAATGTACTTGGGCGTGTAATCGATACATCTTCAAAAGGGAAAACCAAGTCAACCGTTCCGCCCGGCGCGCCTTTTGTTTTGATGAAAAAAGCTTGAAGAACAGCTATCGGATCAGAACCGTCTCCGTAAGTATATTCTGCCCAAGACGTTTCCTCAAATAAACGATAAAAATTCTCTATTTTTAAGCTGTTTGCATCTGCATCATAAAGTCTATCAAAATCGAGAGAAGACATAAACGGATTACCGATCATCACATCGACTCCTGTTGGAACAGTGATCTTAAAAGACGCTTTATTGTTTACCTTTTCAACTTTTTTATCGAAAATGAAACGATAAGCTTCATCTCCTCGAACAATCGTTCCTTCTGGATGATCTCCGGCTAAAGGAAGGTTTGCTTGATCGTAGTAATAATATTTAAATGAACTGGTTTTTGTCGCACTATTGTAGGTATGAATCCGATGCCAGTTACTCATTGTCGGGTTCTCAAAATAAGGAATGTCAATAATTCCGTTTAAGCCATTCAATCCCACTTGGTAGCCGTCAGACAAGCTTTCGCCAATATGAGGATTATTTCCGGCAGCTAATAACGCAATAGCATAACTTCGCGCTTGATCCAATTCGATATTATTGGTATTATCAGGAGAATACCAATTGCCAACCCAAGCTCCGCTTGTTTTTTTCAACGAAATAAATTCTTTTTGCCAAGTGTGAGGCTTGCCTCCCAATGAGAAATCTCCGGTTACAATCTTATTCAAAGGTGCGGAAACTGCATACCAACGATCTCGCTCCATAACTGAAGGATTCGGCAAATAGCCGCTTTCAAGCGGATTTCCAGAAGCATCGTAATAACCAAAATTGTATTGAATAAAAGCTTTGGAATAATGCAAAGAATCGGTTCTTGCTACTTCGCCACCAAATTCAAAATGAATGTTATTACAAGCAGCATCCCAATAAACGCTCCGATTGGTGCTATCTGTATCCAAAATCGGATAAACACTCAATCCGTCAGGAATTAAAACATTGGTACATGAACGGGGAATTTTTGATTGAGGATATTGAGGATTATTTGGATTGGGGTCATTGGGATCTAACCAATTTAAATAATTATGCCAGTTGGAAGTTTTACCTTTCCCTGTCCAAATCAAGCTGTCCGGAGTTAAGTAAGCATTTACGTTATACAAGTTGCCATTATTTAAGGAAATTCCATTTGCAAAAACTTCTACCTTATAGGTTTGTACTTCATTCGTGTTTTTGGTAATATTTGCATAATCAGTTGTGCTTACCAAATGATTACCTTCGTCGTACCAAACATAACTAAGACCTGATCCTTTAGGATAAAAATTCAATCGAATCTGATCTCCGGGGCAAGCAACTACAGAAGGTGCTCCATAAAGCAATCCGTTAGAAAAATTATTGGAATATTTGCATTCATCTACAAGTAAATCGCCATCTTCTTCATTTAATCGCAATTGAATGGATTCATCTGCTGCAGCGCTCAATCGCGATCGAATATTGGTAATTGTAAAGCTTATCGGCTCCGTATCTCCCATGCCAATTGGAATCGCAAATTCGCTGGAAAAAACTTTAACAAATAAGCCTCCTTCCATAATATAGGCACTTATTCTTAATGGACTAGGAAAATCAGCATCACCCAAATTAGTAACATGAGCAACTACCACAATATCATCCACTCCTGAATTGGTGTAAGTAATTCCGGTGCTATTAGTTCCCGATACGGAAGTGTCAAAAGCTAAATCTGGACCATAGCGAAACATCTTGCCTTCTTCATTCAACATGGTTGCTTGTTGAAGAAAATTATTAAACGGATAACGTTTGTTTCCATCTTTATCGATAAATTCGGTTGCCGGATTCATCGGATAGCGAGGAATTGTCAAATCGTCATTGATATTGGTTGGATTGTATCCAAATCGATCCCAAACGCTACGTGCAGGAGCCCAAGTATCCGTCCCTGCGGCACCATAAATGCGCAAAGAACCTGCCCAATTCCAAGTGTTGTCTCCTAGCCGTTTTTGATCTGTTCCTATAGCAATAATTTCTGCTGCACCATCTCCATTGACATCTGCTACAATCGGGTATTCATTAACGGTGGGTGAATATATACTTGTTATTACTGATAAGTTGTTTAATGCTTCATCTAAAATTCTTAATGTATCCTCGTCTCGATATACCAATTGAGCCCTTCCTGATTGTTCAAAATCAAATAAGGTGAGAGTCGTTGCTCCAGAGCCATCGGTTGTCTCTAGATCTTTATACAAATTCAATAGTTTACTAACTTTATCAAATTTAAATACATTCAACAACAGAGCTGAATTTACTGCAACTTCAGGTTGTCCATCTCCATCTAAATCCCCAACAAAAGGTAAAGATAAACTATATTGATTTAGCTCAGATTTTAAATTGGCAATACTATTCGTATGTAATACCTTTCCGTCACGAGGGTTGTATATGTAAAGGGAATTCACATCCTTATTTGCACCTTTGGCAGCTACGATAACATCTAATTTCCCATCCCCATCCATATCTGCAACCGCAGTGCCACCTGTTTCGTTAATTTCGGGATGGTTTGTCCTGTCAGCACGTTGAACTAAAACGAACGAATTTCCTGATGTTGAATTCGGATTATTTATGTTCACTTTATATACGCAATCTCCAGCAATAAGCATTGGGAGACCATTATTGCCAACGTCAGCTGAAACAAATGTGGAAGCAAATAAATTTGGTGCTGGGCTTGTATGACCGTAAGTGCCATAATTGATCGCCCCTCCGATGTTGTTCGTTATTCCATTGACAAGTAGAGTGCCCGTTCTTGCATTGTAAATTTGATTTAAAACCTGAACTTGAACATTTCCATTTCCCATAAAATCAGCAATGACAGGAGTGGGATAATACCCTGACATAATTGTTCTACTCCAAGACAAATCATATCTTTTGGGAATAACTCCGTCATTAAATACATATTTTCGAAGTTCAGTAGGAGTTGTGACAAAAATAGCAGCATACCGTCCACCATCTACATTTGCAATGGATATACCTCCAAAAGGAGAGTTAACTGGAACAGGAAGATCTATCGTGTATTTTAAATAAAGCTGATTATCTGTCTTTTTTACGCCAAATATTTTTATTGCATTACTCCGACGATCGGTTGAGGACATAGAATTATATACCAGTATTTCAACTTCCCCATCATCATCAATGTCTCCGCAAATAATAGGAGATACAGGATTTATAGTATTATCTGTTCTGGATAACTCTTTCATTTCAAATGAAATTGGTTTTGGTTCAATATAACAAACATCTTCTTCTATATTGTTCGGCTTATCAGAAACATTAATGTAAACAACTACAGCAGGGGTATTTGCTCCTTGACAAGTGAGAGAATAAGAAAATTGATCTTGCCCGACAAACCCTGCAGGTGGTGCATCATAATAAATTTTATTACCCCATTGGCTTATGCCTCCACCCTTTGCTGAGTTTGTTGAAGGTAAATTTATCTGTACAGAACCTGCATCACAGGTGCCTAATTCATCATTCCTTAAAATATCCAACTCATTTCCACTCGAATTAGGTTGAACGAAGAAATTGTCCGATTTGGCTGTAAAAGGGACTTGTGCCTGCAAATCAGTAGCAAAAAAACAGCTCAAAAGCAATGCGACAAACAGTTGTTTTTTCTTATCAAAAAAGGAAACAGCATAAAAAAGCGAAAGAAAAAGAAACACAAAAAGTCCGCTATTTACAGGAACGCCGGCAATTGGAGTCTCGCCACGAGGATGTTCCTCAGTTGCATTTGTGTCAAAAAGAGGATAACCCCAATTAGTATAAGAAAAAATGTTTGTGTACAGATTATTTGACCAATTGTTGTTGATTCCGCTAAAAAGATCTTGCGAAAAAAGATCTTTTCCGGGGTTGTTGCTTTCTTCAAAGAAAGAATTTTCTGAAGGGAAATTCGGTGAAAATGGTTCATGCCATTGAGCCGAAACCGAAGTCAACGGAAAAAGAAAGAATAAAAATAAATAATGTTTAATTGAGAGTTGCATATTTTATTTGAATTAAAAATTAAGAAGTAAGAATTAAAAATTTACCCCTAATTGGCTTCCGCCGAACGTTGTTTCCCCTGAAGGGGACTTTTTGCTTACGCACGAAATCGGAAAATCGCACATACGCAAAGTCCCCTTCAGGGGAAACAACGTTCGGCGGAAGCCAATTAGGGGTATTTAGTGGGGTTATAAAAAACTGATGAAAAAAATCAACAAAAGCCACCTTAAAATAAGATAGCTTCTCTTTGAATATTAAATGTAAATGATTATATTTCGCGCATATACGCGCGCGCAG
>JGI996J12353_1000169_pt1 | contig 18867 bp, 11 predicted proteins | sample IntmicLarv5ML5BL_FD_12353 | JGI IMG/M metagenome (IMG submission 12353) | reverse complement strand
CCTGTTTCAAATCATCGGCGGATTCATCACTTTCCTCTTTAAAACTTGATGAAAACGGCGGCTTGGAATTTGCTTTAAACAGGATTCGAGAAGAAGAGAATAAAATTATTCAGGAAAAACAGCAAATTTCGAATCAAATTGCCGTCAATTCCATTAACAAGAAGACGATTGAAAATGAAATTTTAAAGAAAGAAAATGAACTCAAAGAATTGCAGAAATCAAATGACGAAATCAAAAATCAGATTCAGCAGCAGCTTCAAAATATGAATGAAGCAAATGCGGTTATCGCTGACGGAATTTCAAAAGCTTCCGCATCCAAAGATTCATTTTTGTCCGTTTTGAATGATTTGCTTCCGGATTCGGATTCAGCAAACGTCATTTCTTCCGAGTTGCCATTGCCGTCGCCGTCTGAAGACGCTTCTTGGAAAATGTTGGTTTCCGATATCGAACAATTGGGAGAATCGGTTCGCTCTAAAACGAAAGAAGATGATGCTAAAATTACGGAAGAAGAAAAGAAAAACGCATTGATAAAAGGCGAATTGGACGAGCGCGAGAAAAATGCAGCCGATATTGAAAAAGAACTTCTTCGGATTGATGATGAGATTAAAGAAATTCAATCGGAATTGAAAAATGAAAAAGCAGAATCGGAAAAGAAGAAAAAACTGGTTTCCGATCATGTCGCAATTCTTGAAATGAATGTCGCCGACCGAAACGGAAAAATCAAAAATCTGCCGATTCTAAAAGAAACAGTTCCGTCTTCAAGGTATCAGCTCAACGATATTTCGGCAAAAGACATTGAAGAGGCTTATGATTTATTGGCAAAGAAAAAAGAAACACTGATTTTCGAGGAAGCCGAATTGAAATCAGCCGATTCCGAAATTTTAAAATCCGCTTTAAAGAAAGAAGAGCTTTTAAAAGCCGGAAAATGTCCGACATGCGGACAATCGGTTCAGGCGGAAACTCTTCACGCGCACGGCGCGGAAGATGAATCAAAGACGAGAGCGGGAATCGAAGTTCGTTTAAGAGAAATTTCGGCTTTGAAAAGCGCGACTGAGTTTCAGCTTTCGGAATTGAAAGAAATTTCCGAAATTGACAATAAGATGATTGAAATTCGTGCTGAAATGAACACACTGAGCGCTGTTGAAAAAGGAAAAGCGGAAATTACAGAGAAATTAGCAAAAGATTTAGCTGAAGCGGAACAGCAAAAAACGAATTGGAACGCCCGAAAAGTCGAACACACTGTTTTTTGCGGCGCTCGAAAACAGGATTTGGAAAACATTGAAAAAAGATTGGCTGAATTTAAAGAGCAGCAGTCACTGAAACAGGAAAAAATGCGCTCTCTTTTTGAATCCGAAAAAGAGTTTTCCGAAAACGTCAGCGCGATTCTTTTGAATTATAAACTTCTCAAAGCTGAGGAAAAAATGAATGCCGAGTCTCAAAAAAGAATGGCAGAGAATGAAAACAAAGATTCCGATATTGTTTTGTCTTTGAAAGAGCTGCAAATCAAACTTGAAGAGGAAACGAAAACGGAAATTCGATTCAGAGAGAATGAATCGGCTGTTTTGAAATATTTTGGAGATGTCTCCGGCATTCGAATTCAGATTGAAAATTTGGCGGAGCTTGAAAATGAGAAAGAAAATGTTCGAATTTCTTGGGAAGGACGCCGCAAGTTGATGGAGCAGCAAAATAAAATGGTTGAAGATTTAAAAACGCAGTATTCCGGAACGGAAATTAAAATTAAAACGTCTTTGGAAAAAATCAAAACCGAACTTGAAAATCTGAATTTGGAAAACGGAAAGGCCGCCGAAGATATCGGCGTTTTGGCAGAGAAACGAAAGCAATCGCTTCAATCGAATATCCAATCGGTTTCAGAAATTATTACAGAACTTGAAGACAACAGATCTCAAATTCTCCTGCAAACCGGAACGCTGCAAAGCGAACTTTCTTTGCTGAGACAATATGAAACAGATTTTGAGGCGCTTCGAAATAAAATTTCGTTCTTGGCTTACGTTTCGGAAGATGTTTCAACGCTTGAAGAAATGTATCGCCGCATCCGCGCGGAAATGCGTTCTAAGAATATTGAGGCGCTGGATCAGCTTTTGAATGAAATGTTTGATTTCATTTATTCCAACAATGCATATTCTCATTTGGAGCTTGACAGCGATTATAATTTGAAAGTTCATGAAAAAGACGGCTCGATTTTAGAACCGAAACAACTCAGCGGCGGCGAGCGCGCAATATTTAATTTGGCGCTTCGCTGCGCGATTTATCGTTTGCTTTCGTTGGGATTCGGCGAAAATGCTTCCGGAAAAACATCGCTTCCGCCGCTCATTTTTGATGAGCCGACGGTTTTCCTTGACAGCGGTCACGTTCGTCAGCTGATTAAATTAATCGAACATATGAGAGAAGACGGCGTCGGGCAAATTATTGTGGTTTCCCACGACGATTCTTTGATTGATTCGGCAGATGTGAATTTCAAAATAGAAAAAGATCCGGCAACCAATGCTTCCGGAATTGTTTGATCCATGCGTTTTTTAAACGCAAAAAGAAGAAACACAAAAAAATAAAATCGAAAAAAAACGGGATGGATTTATTTCATCCCGTAATTTTTATTATAATTTTCAATGTAGCGGGCAATGATTTCTTTGGCGTGTTCTGCGCCGGAGACACTTTCAATGATTGTTTTTTTGCCTTCCAACTCTTTGTAAACTTCAAAAAAGTGCATCATTTCATCCGCCATGTGTTTGGGCAAATCTTTGATTTCCGTATAACTGTTGTAAGTCGGGTCTCCATACGGAATTGCAATTATTTTTTCATCCAATGATCCGCTGTCAACCATTGTAATAACGCCGATCGGATAGCAGGAAACAATTGAAAGCGGCACTAATTTTTCACTGCAAAGAACTAAAACGTCTAACGGATCGTCATCGTCTGCAAGCGTTCTTGGAATAAATCCGTAGTTTGCAGGATAATGCGTTGATGTGTAAAGAACGCGGTCCATCATTAAAAGTCCGGTTTCTTTGTCCAGTTCGTACTTGATTTTTCCGCCTTTGGGGATTTCAATACAAGCGATAAAATTGTCGGCGCCGATACGGTCGGCTGAAATGTCATGCCAAATGTTTCTCATTTTTTTCCTCCTAATTATTCCATGACTAAAAACATGCTTCTATTTAAGATGTTCAATTGAAAACGGGAGAAATGAAAGAATAATGAGATTTGAAAAAAAAGGTTAAAAACAGAAAAAAAGCGAAGAATAAAAAATAAAAGAAATAAAAAAATGAATCGGACAAATCGCCCGATTTCATTCATCCAAATAGATTTTTTCGTTGGGCAACCGAACCAGTTTTCCTTTTTCAATTGCTTCTGCAATCACGGAATCAATCTTTTCTTTGACAGTCGGGCGCAGAATCTTAAATCCGAAAATTTGAGAAACGCGTTTGACCAATTGATCCTGAGGCGTCGAATACTGCGTTTTTAAAACATAAACGGAAGCCTGCAAAATTTCTTCATTTGCAATCCATTCAATATTCAGCAAGTCGCCGCTTCTTTTTCTGACAATGCAGCCTTTCACTTTTGCCGGCCACAAAAAGTTGCCGTGAACACGAATATAATTCGATTTTTCCGCCGATGAAATTTCCCGAATAATCATATCGCGCATCGCCTTTGTCAAACGTTTGACATCACAGCGGTGACGGATTTCCTGAATCAGCTGTTCTTTATGAATCGGCCCGTTGTGGTTGATAATTTCAACAATTTCATGCTCCATTTTATGGCGCGGAATTTCCAACAGATTTTCAGTTGACGGCAAGTCAATTTTTGTATAAGGAACAAATTCCGGAATGCCGCTTTGAATCAAAGATTCGACATCGAAAAGCTGATCGTCTGTAATATCTGCCGGCATTTTATTGAAATCTGAAAACAGACCGTCAAACTCATCCGAATCATCATATTCATCACCAAAGTCCGAATCCGCCAAAGTATTCAAGCCTCCTGATTTCGATTCATCGGCTTCAATTGCTTCGAGTTCTTCAACTTTCGGCTTTGAACTCTTCGACGGTGTTTTTCTCACCTTTTCCGGTTTGTATTCGATAATAACTTCTTCCGCCGTTTCCGTTCGAGTAAATTTCGGCTCTTCAACAGTTTTCTCTTCAATATTTTCAATTTCAGTAACTTTTTCTTCCGCAACAACTTCTTCTTCGGCTTCAGCAGATTCAACAGTTTCGACTTCGGTTTCCTCAACAATTTCATCAATTACTTCGGCTTCGATTGTTTCAGCATCAATTGCCTCGGTTTCTTCAATCATTTCAGCCTCGACTTCCTCTGCCGAATCGGATTCATTTTCAGCGTCGAGTTCAGGGGCGGCTTCAGTAATAATTTCAGGCTCTTCGGCTTTTGTTTCGGTTTCCTCAATGATTTCAGTGACCGCTTCTTTTTCGGCTTCCGCTTTCTTTTGTTTTCGATTTTCAGCTTCTCTTTCATTAATAATTTGAAGCATTTTTTCGATTTCCTTCTCATCGGTAACCGTCACCGTTACTTCTTCGTCATCGAAATCAAACTCGACAGGAGCTTCAATTGCTTTCGCATTTTCTTTTGCTTTTGCAATGGCATCCAGCAAATTCTTTTTCGCTTTCTGCGGATTCAAATACCAATCCGTTGACCAAATGCGATACATTTGCCATCCGAGTCCCGCTAAAACATTGTGTCTTAAACGGTCGCGGTCGCGTGCAACGCGGGAATTGAAATATTGCGCGCCGTCGCATTCGATACCGATAATGTAATGACCCGGAATTTCTTCATTGACGATAGCCATATCCATTTTGTAGCCGGCGCAGCCGATTTTCTGATGAATCGTAAATCCGTTGTCACGTAAGAAAGTGGCAACCGATTCGTCAAATGAAACTTCGTCGGGTTCGGATTCGCGCATTTTCGAAACAAATGTTTTGGATTCGGCGTATTCCAAGAAGGATTTCAAGACACGAAGACCTGCCGGATCATCATCGCCGACACTTAAATCAATTGCTTTAAAGTTTGAGAAAATAACACATTTCTCGCGCGCGCGCGTGAATAAAACATTCAAACGGCGTTCGCCGCCGTCTCTGTTGAGCGGACCGAAATTCTTAGACAATCTGCCGTTTTGGTCAAAGCCGAAACCGATACTGACAAGAATCACATCTCTTTCGTCGCCCTGAATCGTTTCAATATTTTTCACGACGAAATTTTCACCGTTTTCATTCATGAAATATTTTTCAAAGCCGGGACTGCTTTTCACAAGCTCTTCCACTTCTTTTTGAATAGCTTCCTGCTGTTTTACGTTGAATGTTCCGACCATTAATGTTTTTCCGGGAGAGCGAATAAAGTGACGCATGACTTCAAGCGCGACCGTTCTGGCTTCTTCTTTATTCACGCCTGTTTTTCCGCGGTCATAAACCGAATCTTTGATGTATCTGAATTGAAGCCCCATCGTTTTATCTTCGTGAAGCGGCGACGGATAAACATACAAATGATTGCCGTAAAATTCATTGTTTGAAACGGCAATCAAAGATTCGTGACGGCTTCTGTAATGCCAGCGAAGTGTTTTGTACGGGAAACTGCGTTTGCAAATGTTCAAAACGCTTTCAACATCCGAATAGAAAGAAGCATCTTCATTGTATTCATCGTCGGCTTCCAACAAATTCTCGAAGAATGTTGTCGGCGGAAGCTGTTTGGAATCACCCATCACAACAACCTGCCGTCCGCGAAGAAGCGCGCCGAGAGCGTCTTCCGGTCTCACTTGACTGGCTTCATCGAAAATAACGACATCAAAAGACGTTTGATGTGGTTCTAAATATTGAGCAATCGACAGTGAACTCATCATGAAACAGGGCTTGATTTTTTGAATCAATCCGCCTGCGTTTGACATTAAACGGCGAATCGGCATATGCGCTTTCTTTTTATTGAATTCATTCAGCAAAATGCCGGCTTCCGATTCTCTTGACGCGCCGACGTAAATCTGCGGCATGCGTTTATAGATTTCAACATTGACACGCTCTCTGTTTTTGACAATGACTTTTTCATCGAGTTCGGCAAATTTTTGAATTTTGTTTTCATGAACTTCTTTAATAAATGTCGAAAGCACACGTTTTTTCATAAATTCGGCACGAAGAACGCCGTCGGCGTAATTTCCTTTAAATGTTTGAATCAAATCTTCCGGCAAAATTTCATTTTCATTAATCAAAGAAACCATCGGCGCCGCAACGGTTTCAAAACATCTCTCGCGATACAAAAGGAACTGACTCCACAAAACCAAAGACGGCAATGCCGTATTCCAAACCTGAATGATGTTGTTGAGCTGTTTCGGCGGCATTGTTTCTCTGAAAACAACATCAGCCTCGACAAGTTCGTATTTTCTTTTCTGCGGAATCGGGACGGTTGTTTCATCTTCCACTCTTCCGACTTGAACTGCGTTTTCTTCAAGATTTTCCGCAGTTTCGGATTCCGGTTCAGCCGAGATTTTCGCCAATTCCTCAATTTCCGTTTCAGATTCCGGTTTTATTTCTTTAACCGCTTTTTCATTGAAGAATAAATTCGGATCGGCGCCGACCATATTTGATAATTTGATTAAAGCGTCTGCCAATTTTATCTTTTCTTTGTTGATACTCTCTGCCGCTTGCGTTAAAACTGCGCTACTGATTCCTTTTTCAACGCAGTCATACGTTTTTTCCGTAACTTTTCCGCCGCTCTGCAAAACATCGAAAAGAACGACCCAATCATAAAAAGATTCCAACAGCGCCGGGTTTTTCAGTCCGGATTCCCAATACGCGCCGAAAAGGAAAATGGCTTTTTGTTTTGAATTTTCAAATTCGCGTTCCAAATCTTTAATTTCTCTGACAATTTCCAAGTCTTTTCGAATATCGGAATCGCTTTTGTCTGTGCGTTTAATGTAGCAGCCCGCAATTTTCGTTTTGATTTCCTTAAAGCTGCTGTCCATGAATTTTAAGAATTTTCCGCATTTGTTCAAATACGAATCAATATCTTCTTCAAAAATTTGAGAGGTGAAGATTTCTTCAACTTTGTTTTCAAGTTCTGCATAGCGTTTTGCTTTTTGCATCAATTCTTTTTGCGTTGCTCGCTCTTTAATTCCTTGATTTTTCAGCAAATCCTTATCGATTTTCGGCGCATTTTTAAACGTTTCAATGTCGCAGATGAATGAATCCAATTCGTTCATCGACGCCGGCGTCAAAAGTCCGGTTTCATCAATAATAGAATCAACGCCGTCGCTGATAGCTTTTGTTCGAGCGGCAACTTCTTCTAAAACCGCTTCAATGTCCTGCAAATCCGGCGGCAATATAATTCCGGGCTGAACATCTCGCCACGGATTTTCTTTCACGCCGCCGACTCCCGGAAGCGCGTCGCCTATTTTTTCCAAAATCGAAACCGCTTCAGTCCATTGTTTTCGATCCCATTTTTCAGGCGCTTTGAATTCAAGATGAGCCATTTTTCTTTTGTTGATGCTGAAATAATGACCGACATCTTCTCGAATACCGTAAATATCATAAACAGTGTAGCCGATCGGACCGATTGTTTGACTGAGCGTTTTGGCGTATTCGTTCAATTCATATTTTAAATTTTCAAGTTCAGCCAAATCCTGAGCGTAATTTTTCTCGGTCGGCGGCTGGCGTTTAAGCGTTCTGTCAAGCTCGTCTAAAATTGCTTTTTTCTGAGCTTTGTGACTGTGCATTTCCAAAACCAAATCGCCGAGACCGACAGAATCCAATCTTTTCTTAACGACTTGAAGCGCCGCCATTTTTTCACTGACAAACAAAACGCTTTTGCCGCTCATGAGAAGTTCGGCAATCAAATTTGTAATTGTTTGAGACTTTCCGGTTCCCGGCGGTCCTTCGACAACTAAATTTTTGCCGGATTTGACATCTTCAATAACAGAAATCTGAGACGAGTCGGCATTGACAATGTGATAAACGGATTCGGTTCTTAATTTCAAATCGACTTCATTTTCGGAAAATCCGCCGTCATAGCTGTCCTGAGACGGATTAAAAACTTGATTGATTAAAGGATGCGTTTCGGGGCCGTGTCCTTCCGGCCAGATTTTCGGGTCAAGGTCTTTATACATCACGAATTTCTTGAAATTGTAAAAGTCGATATTGGCTTCCCGAATAATATCCCAATCTTTTTTATCGGAAATCAAATCTTCAACCGCTTTTAAATAAAATTCAACGGCGCCTTTATCATCTGCGCCGAAAAATTCGGGCAGCTCCAATCCGAATTCCAAAAGTTTGGCTTTCAGCGTAATGGATGCAAAAATTTCATCGCCGGTCCACTGAACAGTGAATCTTCTTTTCGGGCCGACACGTTTGAATTCAACCGGAATTAAAATCAGCGGCGCTTTGAATGATTTTTTAGTTCCGTCCGTCCACTTCAAAAAGCCGACAGCCAAATATAAAATCGGGTAACCTTGTTCTTCAAAAATAGAAATGGATTGGTTGTTCGCGTAAAAAAGACGCTCTTCCGTTTCATCGGCATGATACGGCGTTTCAAGGCTGACGGCTGCGTTTTCTTTGCCTTCTTTTTTCTTCATCAATCCTTTTAAAAATCCGGATTCGTCTTCATCATCGACATTTGACAGCGATTCTGCTTCTGTTTCGCCCTTTTTCGTTTTTCTGACGGCATTCGGATCCGCTTTAAAGCGCATTGTTTTTTCTTGAATGACCAAAATATCGTAAATTTCAGAAATATTTTCATTTTTAATCTCAATCGTTCGTTTTTTAGACGGCGCGTAATTGAGAAGATTATTGTTTAAAGACAAATCCAATAATTTTTGTCTGAGTAATTCAAGTTCTAATTTAACGTCAACCATGAAATCATACCTTCCGAAATGGTAATTATATGTCAAATGCCGATAATATTAAAAAGAATGCAGATACCGTTTTTCTGAATCGCTTCAAGCCGGCTTTGAATGGATTCACTCAATGATGATATAATTATTATTTTAAGAATAAAAGAATAGAGAAATGCTTCTATATAAGGTTTATTTCAAAAAACCTCGGCGGGAAAAAGAAAAATCAAATCTTTTTGATTTTTTTTATCGGTTTAATTTTAGACCCCGCAGCAAAATTTTCTATCTTTTTCAATTCACCCGGAATATCAATTTTTTGAGGGCATTTTGAAAGACAAACGCCGCACTGCGTGCATTGGTGCGCTTGCCGCGATTCTCCAAGCAGCTTGTATTCCATCAAAAAATAAAACATATCCGCATCTTTTCCTTTGGCGCGCTGCTGATTGTATTTTGCAAACACTTTCGGAATATGAACGCCGGACGGGCATTCCATACAATATCTGCAATAAGTGCATGGAATTTCCAAAGATTCTCTGTATGCCGAAACGGCTTTTTCAATTGTTTTTTGATCGGATTGCGTTACAGGTTTAAAATTTTTCATCGTTGCCGTGTTGTCTTTGAGCTGTTCCATATCAGACATGCCGCTTAAAACTGTCAGCACATTCGGAAATGTTGCAGCATATCGAATCGCCCACGAAGCAGGACTTGCGTTTGAATCAGCCGTTTTTAAAATATCAATCGCGCTTTCGGAAAGCGTTGCAAGCGCGCCGCCGCGAACCGGTTCCATAACAATAATCGGAATTTCTTTTTCAGTTAAGATTTCATATTGCCGCTTTGCATCCTGCAAATCCCAATCTAAATAATTGAGTTGAATTTGAGCAAAATCCCATTCATATTTTAAAACTGTTTTTTCCAAAAGCGCAGGCGTGTCATGGAAAGAAAAACCCAAATATCGAATTTTTCCTTCCGCTTGCATTTGTTTTAAGAAATCATAAATTTGATATTTTTCAATCGATTCAAAAAAAGCTTCGTTGATGTTATGAACCAAATAAAAATCAAAATAATCAACTTGGCACTTTTTCAACTGTTCTTCAAATATTTTTTCGGCATCGGCTTTTCCTTTGACAAGCCAAATCGGCATTTTTGTCGCCAAATTGAATCGGCTTCGATCATGCTTTTTCAAAGTTCTGCCGATGACGGTTTCAGATTCGCCGCTGTGATACGGATAAGCGGTATCAAAATAATTTATGCCGTTTTCAATCGCATAATCCGTCATTTCTTGAGCGGCATTATAATCGATATCTTGTTTGTCTTCTGAAATTCTCGGAAGACGCATTGTTCCAAAACCGAGAAGCGAAATTTGTTCATTATTTTTGAATAATCGTGTTTCCATTCTTTTTTCCATTCTTTCATTCTTTGTTTTTTTCTTATAAATGATTTTACTCAAAAAAATTGGAAAAATTATTAATTGGGTCAGAACTATGAAGTGAAGTAACAAAACTAATTACCTAAATTCTGAAAGGAATGATTTTTCAATGGATGAACACGAACAAATGATTGCAGAAATGCAGAAAAAAGCTTTAGAAGCGCAGAAACAAATGATGGAACAATCTTTGGCAATGCAGAAACAAATGATGGCGCAAATGGGTGTTGAAATGCCCGAGGGCGCTTATGACGAATACATGCAGCAAATCATGAAGCAGCAAACTCAAATGCAAACCATGACAGCTGAGGAAATGCTCGAAGCAGCAAAAGCGGAATTGGCTGAATCCGGCTATTTTGAAGAAGATGATGAAGATGAATATGATGAAGAAGAAATGAAAGCATTCATTGCGGCAAATCCTGTTCCGGCAGACTGCGACCGTTATCTTCCGATCGGCGCACTTTTAATCGGAACTTGGAGCGAGCCGTATGAAGCGCTTGCTGTTATTTCTGATGTCGAGGATATTGAAGGTGCGCTTGAAAACGGCTGGGGAATTGAATCACGCGAAGACGGTCTTGAAATGCTGAATTCTTTGATGGCAGGCCGCCACGCTCAAAAATTCAAGAAAACGCATGAAGCGCTCAAAGCCGGCAATTTTGACGAAGTTGATGAAGACGACGCCGAAGATTACGCTTTAAGTGTTAAAGGAATTACAGATGCTTTGGAAATTCCGCAGTCTCTTGTTGATAACTGTAAAACGCTTCTTGCTTGGGATTTGGAACGCGTCGGCTACCTTGCGCGTTTATTCGTAAAAGTCGGCTACCTTTCCGAAGATGAAGCTTGGGACTGGATTAAAAAAGCAGCTGCTGAAACGAAAAAGACATTTAACAGCTGGGAAGAATACATTGTTTCAGTTTTAATCGGACGCGGACTTGCAATGGGCGTTGCTCAAGAACCGTATCTTGTCGCGTATGATTTGCTTCACGACAGCAAGCCGTTCTTAGACAGCAGACCGATTTCAAATCTTTAAGATTAAAATATTATCCAATTTTTTTAAACAATTTAAACAATATCAGAATGTTTAATTGAATCAAAAAGATTCAATTAAACACTTTTTTTATTTATTTCAGAAGCAGTGAGCTGAAAGCAAAAACAAATCAAAAATTGAAGAAAAAACAAAGCAACCACCTCAATTCGAATTTCACGAACGAAGTGAGGGAAATGAGAATTGAGATTCGACTGAAATTAAAATGAAATTAAAAAGCAGCAGACAAACAGCAAAACAAGCAAACAGTAAACAAGCCAGCAGCAACAAGCAGCGAATAAAAATAGAAATCAGCTAATCGTTTTTATTTTTTGCTGGTGGAAATCCGCAATTTCAAATTTTACTCGCGCTGCTCGCAAAATTCTCAATTGCGGTCGCATAGGTTTTTGTAAAATTGTAAAAAACTGAAGAAGATTAAAAAATCAATGAAAATAGAACGTAAAATAAAATCAAAAAAAATTAAAACAAATCAAAAAAATGAATAAAAAAAGACGAAGAAGATAAAACGGCTTTTGCCGCTTTATTCTCCATCGTCAACATCGTCAAAGTTTTTGTAGCTGTCTGTTCCGACCATGGCGGCGGCAATTGAATCAATTCCGTCGAGCCACTCGGCGACAATGCTTTCTTCAGGAAGAAGAGTCAAATATTCTTCTTCGAAAGGCTCGCCGCTGATAACCATTGCACCGACATTTGCAACAATCGTGAAAGCCGTATCCATGTCTTCTTTTTCTTCTGCGGCGCCGGCTTCTTTAATTAATTTTTTAATGTTTCCTTTTTTGTCGAAATCTTCCAGGAAATACGATTCAAAGGCTGCCATTGAGCAGTTCAAAGAATCCTGAACCGACATAATCATAATGTCAGCGTCTTCTGAAATCGGCGGCACTTCTTCAAGAACAATTTCCTGAATCGTTTCAAGAATATCAAGAGCGCTGTCGCCGTCAATTGCTCCTTTTTCAAAGCGGGCGGTAATTTTCAAACAAGACAAAATAACATCGTCAGCCATATTGACAAAAATCATTGCGCTTTTCTCGGCTTTTTCTTCATCTTCTAACGAAAAACCGGAATCTTTTATTTGGGAAATCCAATTGTCCCAGCGTGATTTTGAATAAAATTCATAATAAGGCATATTTTTTTCAGCCATTTTTTTCACCGTTCTTTAAATTGAAATGTTGTAAATGTGTATGTTTGTAATGATAATGTTTGTAATGATAAGAATTATTCTAAGACTAAACTTACTCGCTTATAGGCTTTTCCGTCTTTTTCAATGCCTTCAAAAACCTCTTGAACAAGACATTTGTCTCCTTTTAAAAGACCTTTCGGCGCAAATAACTCGGCGTCTGCATCATTTTCAGCCTCTTCGCCTTCGATTTTAATCGGTGTGTATGTTATTTTCGTTCCGACGATTGCCTTTTTTGAATCAATGTAAGCTTCTGTCGGCGCATTTTCAACAACAATCGGCAAAACGCCGCCGTCGTGAAGCGCGCAGTTCATGAGCGTTTGGTTTTTCACCGAAACAACGCGGTATTTTCTGCCGCTTTCCAAGTTTAAGCAAGCGCCGCGGATTTTACATTTTTTACATTCTTCTTTTTCATCCGTAAAATAGAAACTTGTTCCGGGCTTTGCCAAGCGGGCGCCGATAACCGTGATTTTTATTGCAGCTGCCATAATTAATCCAATCCTTTTTTGCCAATCTTTATTTGATTCTTATTTTAACTCGTAACTCTTTCTTCGCATTTGAATGTTCGCCGCAAACTTTTTTAATTTATGCCCCGATCACTTTTGTCAAAACTGCCATTTTTTCAGCAGCTGACGGCGTCAAACCGCCGCCGAGAATTGTATATCTTTCCGGGCGGATTTCATGTGCTTTTAACAAGGCTTCAATGATTTCCTCATCCTTTATGCCCATTTCTTTTGCAGACGTCGGCGCACCGATTTGAATCAGTGCGTCTCTGATTTTCTCCCAATCTCCGCCATGCAAATACATCATCATAATTGAGCCGACAGCACATTGTTCACCGTGAAGCGCCGGCTTTTTTGCAATTCTGTCAAGAGCGTGACTGAACATGTGTTCCGCGCCCGACGCCGGTCTTGAAGATCCGGCAATGCTCATAGCGGTTCCGCTCAAAACAAGAGCTTTAACAGTTGTTCTTGCCGAACTTTCGAGTCCGGGTCGAATTAAGTCGGCGGAATTTAAAATCATATCCGCGCTCATGTGTGCCATTGTCGATGCCGAGCGGCTGAACGGTTCATTTTTAAGGCGTGAAGCCAATTCCCAATCCAAAACAGAAGTGTAATTTGAAATCACATCGCCGCAGCCGGCAGCCAAAAGTCTGAACGGCGCGCGGGAAATAATTTCCGTATCGGCAATAACCGCAATCGGCGCCTGCGCGTCAAACGATTCTGATTTTCCGTCCGAGTGAATAGAGGCGCGTGATGAAACAATTCCATCGTGAGACGCGGCTGTCGGAATACTGATAAAAGGAACATCGCAATTTTTTGAAGACAATTTCGCTAAATCGATGGAACGGCCGCTGCCGACACCGAGGAAACAATCCGCTTTGAATTCGTTTCCGGCAGCCGTAATCATTTCAACTTCTTCCGGCGATGCTTTTTCTGAAATATATGTTTCAGCCGAGCCGCCGGCGTCTTCAATCATTTGCTTAATTTGTTTTCCGGCAACATCAATCGTGCTTTTTCCGGCAACAATAAACACGTTTTGATTTAATTTCAATTTCTTTAAAACATTCGGAATTTCATTTAAAACATCTTTGCCGATCAGCACTTCGCGCGGAAATTCCATCCATTTCATGTTTCGGATTTCATCTTCACGCCAGCCGGCAGAGCCGGTTTGACTTTCGCCGCCTTTCATATTCATGATTATTCCTTTTTTATTTATAAGGGTTTTAATTTGATTCAAATATGACTGTTTAGATATAAAACATATCGGTTTCGGCATTTTTCATTTTTTTATCAATTTGTGCATATCTTTTTATTTGAATTGCGGATTTTTATCCTTATTCATTTCCAAATTTATTTCAAATTTTATCAAAACGAATAGGATTCATAATTATGTCTTTCATTCAGTCAATTATTGCTTTCATTCAAAAATATTATATTGACCCGATCGTCAACGATTCCGGCTACAATATAATCAATACGCTGACATGGGCAATTATTTTAGGCATCGCCGTTTACTTTTTGATTTATTCCTTTCAAAAACGAAACATTAAAATTGATTCAAAATTCATGGCGGCAACGTTTCCGTTCGTAATTTTCGGCGCGTCTCTTCGCGTTGTTGCGGATGCCGGCGCGATTTCACCGCCGTTCAGCTACGCTTTAATCACGCCGAACATTTATTTCCTTGTATTTTTGATAGCAGCCACTTGCTTAATCGTTTCGCTTCTGCTTCAAAAATATAAAGCGGTTTCAACATTCCATATTCCATACGCCGCATTCGGCTGTCTTTCCATTCTCATCGTTTACGCAATTTTGTTCTCCGTCGGAACTGTTGCATATTGGTGGGTTCCGATTGCAGTTGCCGTCATCGGACTCGGCGCAACTTTCCTGTTCGGATTCGCCGCGAAGAAGCTCGGCAGTTCCGTTTTCTCAAACAAAATGAATCTGGCGGTTTTGGCCGCGCATTTAATGGACGCAACTTCTACCGTCATCGGTATCGAAGTTTTCGGATATTATGAAAAACACGTTCTTCCGGCGTTTTTAATTGAATTGACCGGATCGGCTCTTGTGATGTATCCGTTAAAGCTTGCCATCTTCTTCATAGTGGTTTGGCTTTTGGACAAAAGTCTTGAATCCGCAACAGAAGGCGAAACAGAGAAAGAAAAAGATCAAATCGACCAAATTAAAAACGCAATTAAGTTCGTGATTATTATTCTCGGGCTTGCGCCGGCAATTCGAAATTCGATTCGATTGTTTTTCGGAATTTAATCGAGAAAAGGTGCGGCAATGGAATCAAATCAAACTCTGAAAAAATGCTTATCTAAATTATCCGGTTTAGAGAACACTTTATTTTGGAGCTCGATTCTTTATTTTGCTTTTATCTTTGCTCTTTATGCAGGATATGTTGCGCTCATCGTATTGATTTCGTTGTCACCGCAATTTCAAAGCAGTTTTCTTTTATTTTTACAAACGCTTCCGAATTCGATTAATTTAATTTTTTCTTTGTTTTTGGCTTTTCATCTTTGGGTTGCTGTGCTTCTTGCCTTTTTAACTTTCATTTCGAGCTTGGCTGCCGACATCGTTCATAAAAAATCCGTAAAAGAACATATTTTGCAATTACTTCCGCCGCTTGCAAAATCGGTCGCATTGATTGTATTTTTGTATGTGATAATGAATATTATCGGATATATTATCGGTTTCTTTTATCCTCAAATTTTTGAATCCTTATTTAATCTCAACAGACTTCCGGAAACGGTTTCGTGGGATGTTGCGTTTTTAATTTTTGCCAACAACGCCAAAATTCTTTTTATGGCTATTATGTTCAGTTTCATTATCTGGATTATGCCGATTATAATTACGCTTTCAAACGGTTTTACAATGGGATTCGTTATCGAATATTCAGCTAAAATCGAAGGATTTTTGTATGTTTTAGTCGGATTGCTGCCTCACAGCATTATTGAAATTCCGATTATTTTACTGGGAATGGGCGTGAGCTGGCAATTAGGAATCCGTTCTGCCCAAGTTGTTTTCAAGAAAGGAAAAAGAGAGCAATTTAAAAAAGAATTCATTAACGCATTTTGGATTTTCTTTTTGATTTTGGTCCCGATGCTGTTTATTGCAGCAGTTATTGAAATTTTTATTACAGTTCCGCTTTTAGAATGGATCAGATAAATTCCAAAAACAGATTTGAAAGGAGTTGTCAATTATTCAAAACACAGAAATTTATGAGAAATGTGAAAACGAATCGCATGAAGAATTGGGAAGAGAAGAGCCGAGCGAACATGAATTGAATGAAGACGAACCGAATGGAGAAGAATTAAATGAAAGTGAATCAAGCGAAGATGAACTTTTGACAGCGTCTCCCGGTTCAGATTATTTATTTTATCCGTCTCTTTTGTCAATGGTTGCCGACACCAAAAAATATGTTCTCGGATTGACGGTTTTATTTCCAGTGTCGATTGTAATCGGTTATATTTTCGGCATGCACAATCCTTCTTCTATTGAAATGATTATAGAAGGCTTCGCAGATATCATAATTCCCGAGCATACTTCTTTTGAATTGATGAACATCATTTTTTTTAACAACTTAGAAGTTGCTGCAATCGCCATTTTTCTGGGATGTTTTTTTGCAATTATTCCGATTTTTGTGGTCTTTTTCAACGGAATTATAATCGGAATCGTTGCGGAATCGTTCATCCGAGAAGCAGGTCTTTTGTTCCTTATTGTCGGTTTTTTGCCTCACGGAATCATTGAAATTCCGATGATTCTTTTCAGCGCAGGAATCGGATGTAAAATGGGCGTCGGCGCGCTTCAAGTCATTATCCGAAAGAAAACAGCGCGCTCTTACCTGCACGATTTTGTAACAGCGACTTGGATTTTTGTTTTAATAATTCTGCCGCTTTTGCTTGCAGCCGCATTTATTGAAAGTTATGTGACTTCATTTTTGCTGGAACAGATGTTTTAAAGCAATCCATTCAAACAATTCCTTTTTATAATCTGAGATACAGTTATTCTCAAACCTTTTCAATTTCAAAATTATTATTTACACACATTATATATTTACATTGCAAGTGATTTACTATGATTTCAAGAAAACAGATTCAGGAAACTGTTGACCAATATTACAACAATCCCGATCAAATTAAAATCGGAACGATTGCGTCTCACTCCGGTTTGGATGTTTGCGACGGCGCTGTTGAAGAAAACTTCAAGACTGTTGCTTACTGCACAAAAGGAAGAGAACAAACTTATTCGACTTATTTTAAAGCACAGCGTGACGCTTCCGGAAATCTTATCCGCGGAATTGTTGATGAAGCGGTCGTTTTTAACAAGTTTGACGAAATTTTAAAACCTGAAAATCAGCAGAAAATGCTTGATGACAGCGTTTTGATGGTTCCGAACCGCTCTTTGACTTCTTATTGCCACATTGATGACATCGAAGACAATTTCAAAATTCCGATGATCGGCAGCCGCAATATGCTTCGAAGTGAAGAACGATCTGAAGCGCAGAGCTATTATTGGATTTTGGAAAAAGCCGGTCTTCCGTTCCCCGAAAAAATCGAGAAACCCGAAGACATTGACGCTTTGGTTATGGTCAAATTGCCGCACGCCGTTAAAACATTGGAGCGCGGTTTTTTCACAGCCGCCAGCTATGATGAATTCGTTGAAAAGTCCGACGCGCTCTTAAAACAAGGTGTTATCGCCGAAGAAGCACTCAAAGAAGCGCGTATCGAACGTTACGTCATCGGTCCTGTTTTCAATTTTGACATGTTCTATTCTCCGCTTGAAGAAGAAATGAGCCCGCTCGAAATTCTCGGCATCGACTGGCGCTTTGAAACCAGTTTAGACGGTCACACACGATTGCCGGCACCGCAGCAAATGCGTCTTCAAGGCGAACAGCTGACACCGGAATACACCGTCTGCGGTCACAATTCCGCAACGCTCCGTGAGTCTTTGCTTGAAAATGTCTTTGAAATGGCAGAAAAGTTCGTTGAAGCCAGCAAAAAGCATTACGATCCCGGAATAATCGGCCCGTTCTGTCTTCAAACTTGTGTTGACAAAGACTTAAATTTCTACATTTATGATGTTGCTCCGCGTGTCGGCGGCGGCACCAACGTTCACATGTCTGTCGGTCACCCCTACGGCAACACGCTTTGGAGAAAACCGATGAGCACAGGTCGTCGTATTGCTTACGAAGTCAGAAGAGCGTTGGAAAAGGATAGATTGGAAGATATTGTGACTTAAGTTCACAATTTTTTCCATTTATTTTTATTTTTCTTATTTTTTGCATCTCTTTCTTTTGACTTCCGTCACCATAAACCTTTAATAATTATTATATATCTTAACAGCACAGATATATCAAAATCAATCAACGGCTTATTCTTGTATTTTCAACAGAAGGCGAATAAGCAAAAATTTTTTGTTTCGAATAACGAATTGCTTTTTGATACCGCTTGTATCAATTTTTCATTCAAAACTCATTTCGCGACATTTAATTGACACTGTTATCAAAATTTATTTTTATCACATTCATCATCGGAAAATCGGCATTATCAATAACGGAGGAATTATCATAGCACAACCCAGTTTAAATATCGGAATGGTCGGACACGTTGACCACGGGAAAACGACGCTTGTCAGAGCGTTATCCGGCGTCTGGACGGACACGCACAGTGAAGAAATCAAGAGAGGAATTTCCATTCGCCTCGGCTATGCAGATGCCGTTTTCAGAAAATGTCCGACTTGCGAGGAACCTCAAAATCATACGGTTGAAAAGAAATGCCCGCACTGCGGCGCCAAAACCGAAGAAATTAAAACCGTTTCATTCGTTGACGCTCCGGGTCACGAAACATTGATGGCGACCATGCTTTCAGGCGCTGCAATTATGGACGG
>JGI996J12353_1000168_pt1 | contig 18912 bp, 13 predicted proteins | sample IntmicLarv5ML5BL_FD_12353 | JGI IMG/M metagenome (IMG submission 12353) | reverse complement strand
GGATATAAATAGTTTTACCTATACGAAAGAACAATTTTATTCCGATATAAAGTCGAATGTTCGGCTCATTACTCCCATTTATTCTTTAGCAGAAATATTGAAAGGAGAAAAAGGTCCTTTCCCTCGCTTGAAAAAAGCCATTAATTGTTTGCTCCTTAAACCCAACGAAATCAATGCAGAAAATTACACTTATCAAATTAAAACAGGTTGCATTGATTTTAGCATAATCGCTTACCTATAACTATTTAAATTATGAATAATAGTCTGTATTTCATAACAAAGAACAAAGCACTCGTGTTTGTTTTAATGATTTTCTTATGTCTTCAACTTGCGTTTGTTTTGATTGGAGGAATTTCTCCGTCAAGTGATGGCAACGACTACGCAGAATTTGTTGAAGAGACTATGGCAAGAGATGGAATATATCCTTCAAAAGTAGATTTTATTTATCCTTATATTTGGAATGCTGGTTTCATCAACTTAATAGTTTTATGCATCAAGCTATTTGGCTCCCTCGAATCGGTATTGGTAGTCCATTCAATTATGAATACCTTTAGTGCTCTGTTTTTATTTTTATTTACACAAAAAATAACTAATAACAGAAAAATAGCCTGGATTGCTCTTTTGCTTTTTGTAACCTATTTATCAAACTTTGCACATGCTGCGTCCTTATTGACTGAAGTTTCTTTTTTCTTTTTCATTATTTCCGGATTCTATTTTTCCATTTCGAGCAAAAAAACGCACTCATTATTAGGTGGTATTTGCTTTGCTATAGCCAACTGGGTTAGACCATTACTAATTCTTTTTATTCCCATTCTAATATACCATTTATACAGAGAGAGAAAAATTAAAAAATTGGCATTAATAAGTATTGGACTGATTGTTACTATTTTTATTATCGGAGGAGACACATATATGCGGACTGGGCGGTTTATATTTCAAGCAAATACGAGTTGGTATAATATAGCTATGACTTGCGATGATTCAGCTTCCGGCACTTTTTACGGTGAAGTTTTTGAGAAAGGACAAAGTATGTACATTGAAAAACGAGATACAATGGATTACAAAGATGTAACTAAAATCTTAAAAGAAAGAAGCGTCAATTATATTTTAAATAATCCACTTAAGATGATTGCTCAGATTCCGAATCGATTCTTGCGATTTTACATAAACGACACTAGTTGTATGTGGGCATTTGTTCAAAACAAGAAAAGCAAAACAGAACAAGAAATCATAAATGAAGGGGCAACTGTGACTTTATTAACTAAATTTCCCCACTATTCTTCTTTTCAGTACATTCTTATATATAGCCAAATTTTTTATTATTTCATTCTTTTCACATTCATACTCGGATTAATAAAAGCATACAAAAATAAATATACACAAATATTAACGCCATTTCTCATCATTTTAGCAGGAACTATATTGACAATAGCAGTCATTTCTATCAATCGCTATCATCATCCTTTCATTCCCTTTATGATGATTATATCTGCCTATTATTTACATGATTTGAAATTTATTCGTATGATTCATGAAAAAAAATGAAATTGCTGTATTCGATTTTGATGGCACTATTACAAGGTAAGTTTGAAACTCCCAATTGCTGCGGAAAAGAAAATGTTAATCGTCTTATCAATTTATTTACACAATTAAACAAAGATAAGATATTTTGAACAAATTATAACCCAAACATTTTTATTCAGCTAAAACTTATTTAACTTTGGAATCTTATTAAAATTAAGATGATAAGTACACAGATAAGAATACACGATAAATGCTCTGTTGAGATTAAAACCGGTTTTATTGTTTCAGAGCAAGAAAAGAACATTGACAAATTCAAGATTAATACTTGGATTTTTCTTCCCAATGGACTGGATATAAATAGTTTTACCTATACGAAAGAACAATTTTATTCCGATATAAAGTCGAATGTTCGGCTCATTACTCCCATTTATTCTTTAGCAGAAATATTGAAAGGCGAAAAAGGTCCTTTCCCTCGCTTGAAAAAAGCCATTAATTGTTTGCTCCTTGAACCCAACGAAATCAATGCGGAAAATTACACTTATCAAATTAAAATGTTGCTCTGCATTTTGAAAAGTGCGCTGAGAAAAAATTATCGTAATATCTTGTGTCTGAAAGAAAAAAAACAAATTATCGCATCTATTCGAGATTTCGCAGACAATGTTACGGCTATTAATTCCAAATACAGAGCCTTTCGGGATGATTTATTGACACAGCCCAATATCTCAGATGAATTAAAAGAATATTTTTTATTTGGAGACGAATATTTAAGCATTATAACTGAAGAAACAGCGTATCAACTGTTTGCTTATTTTCAAAACCAACAATCGGTTTATGCTGATATGCAGCCCATTCTTGCGAAATTTCTCGAAAAGGAAACTGAAAACCGGGAAAAGATGAACTATGAAACTCCTGTCGAAGAAGATGAAGAGCACAATAGTTTAATGCTGATAAAGAGAAGCACGCTTAAAAAATTTGTTGAAAGTGACCTTTATCTTCAACGAATCAAGAAAACGGACGGAGCTTTTCAGCGGGAATTATATTACAGTTTGGCAGCCGGTTTGGCAATGATATTTGCCACCGTTATTTCTTTTGTTGCCACGCAACAGTTGGGAAACTTTACCTCTACTCTTTTTCTCGTTTTAGTCGTTTCGTACATGCTTAAAGACCGCATCAAAGAAATGGCTCGGTTTTATTTTTCTTCCAGATTGGACCAAAAATATTTCGACCGAAAATGGGATGTTAGTATCCGCAATCAAGAAATTGGCGCGATACGAGAGGCTTTCGATTTCATTTCCCAACATAAAGTTCCGGAAGAAATACAGAATTTACGCAATAAAACGCCATTAGTAAAAGCCGAAAATAATGTCTATGACGAAAAAGTTATTCTGTATCGCAAACGAGTTTCTTTGTCAAAAAAAGACTTGGAAGAATATAAAGAATATCATTTGTCGGGCATCAATGACATTATTCGACTGAATTTGATGTCATTTACCAAACAAATGGATAATCCAACCCTTCCCATGCATTTACCGGATTCGGAAACCGGATATAAAACAATCAAGGGAAAACGCGTTTATGCCCTTTATTTTATTTTAGAATGTAAATCCGATGAGGATACTTATTATAAAAAATATCGTTTATTATTGAATCGAAAAGGAATAAGTGATATTCGCGAAATTTAATTAAGGAGTTTAGCTGTTATGGAAGAAATATCAAAAAAAATCAAAGTCGAATTTATATACATTCCTGTAATAAATTTCGCAATGCAACAAAACCGAGTTTCTGTTATTCGTCAACTGTCCATTGAAAACCTGACCGAAGAGGTTCTTAAAGATATAAAAATAACGTTGATTATTGAGCCCGATTTTGGAACGACAATTCCAATTATTTTAGAAGTAATTCCTGCAAAAGAAATTATTCGGCTCGAAGCATTCAAATTCAATTGGTCTATCAATCATTTCGCCCAAATGACGGAAAGAGTCGCTGGAAATTTCACTTTAGAAGTTTTTGAAGGAACAGAATCCGTTTGGCAACAAAGTTATCCAATTGATATTTTGGCTTACGATGAATGGGGCGGATTGACTGTTTTGCCGGAAATGCTTTCGGCATTCATTACACCAAATCATCCGGCAATCGTTCCCATTATTAAACGAGCAGCAATTATTCTCGAGCAATGGACAGGAAGTTCTGCCTTAGATGAATATCAAAGACGAAATCCGGACCGCGTTCGAAAACAAATGGCGGCTGTTTATACTGCAATAACAGAGCAAAATATAATTTACAGTACTGTTCCTGCCAGTTTTGAAGAATATGGACAACGCATTCGTTTGGTTGATTCAATCATGGCACAAAAATTAGGAACTTGTTTGGACATGGCTTTGCTTTACGCTTCTTGTTTGGAAGCGATTGGTATTCATCCACTTATTGTTGTTACGAGTGGACATGCTTTTGCCGGTGCTTGGTTGGTTCCGGAAACTTTCCCGGACAATGTGATTGATGATGTTTCTCTTTTAACTAAGCGTACCGCAAACGGAATTGATGATATTACTTTAGTCGAAACGACAAAAATGAATATGAGTAATCATGCCGATTTCGACCAAGCAGTAAAAATCGCAAACAGCAAGTTGATTCAAAATTCCAATTTCGTATTAGCCGTTGATGTAAAAAGAACTCGTTTTTCGGCAATTCGTCCAATCCCACAACGCATTCAAAATGGTCAATCGTGGGAAATAAAAGAAGACGAAATCGTAATTACGGATAAATCTCAGGCAATTCCCGAAACAATCAATCCGTATGATTTGTCGGAAATCAACACCGATATAGTTATCACGAAACAACTTCTTTGGGAACGTAAACTATTGGATTTGAGTTTGCGGAATAATTTGTTGAACATTCGGATTACAAAAAACACATTACAATTAATTCCAGCAGATATTCATCTTTTCGAAGACGCATTAGCCAATGGAGACGAGTTCAGAATAATGCACAAGCCCGTTGATTGGGAAAATCCATTGTCTGATTTTGGTTTATATCAATCCATTTCGGACTCCGACCCAATTGCCGATTTGATTCGTTCGGAATTAACCCAAAAACGACTTCGAGCTTATTTGTCAGAATCAGATTTGGGAAATGCTTTGACGCATTTATATCGTTCTTCGCGGACTTCCATGGAAGAAAATGGAGCCAATACTTTATATTTAGCTTTGGGACTTTTGAAATGGTATGAAACTCCGTCCAGCGAGCGTCCCCGTTACGCGCCCATATTGTTAATGCCTGTTGAAATTGTTCGCAAATCGGCAGCAAAAGGTTACATCATTCGTTCGAGAGAAGAAGATACGATGATGAACATTACCCTGTTGGAAATGCTTCGTCAGAATTTTGGAATAACAATTCCCGGACTGGAACCTTTGCCTACCGATGAGAGCGGATTGGATGTTCGGCTGATTTATTCGATTATTCGGAATGGAATAAAAAACCAGCGCAAATGGGATGTCGAAGAGCAAGTTATTTTGGGAATATTTTCGTTTAACAAATTCATAATGTGGAACGATATTCATAATAATTCGCATAAGCTAATTAAAAATGAAATCGTTTCCAGTTTGATTAATGGAAAAATCGAATGGGAAGTAGACCCCAATATGGCCGATGCCGCAGAGTTAGACAAAGAACTTTCTCCTGCAGAAATCGTTTTGCCGATTAGTGCTGATTCCTCTCAATTAGAAGCTGTATATGAAGCGATGCAAGGAAAAAGCTTTATATTACATGGTCCTCCGGGCACCGGAAAATCGCAAACAATTACCAATATTATTGCCAATGCGCTCTATCAAGGAAAACGAGTTTTGTTTGTCGCTGAAAAAATGGCAGCCTTATCTGTTGTTCAGAAGCGATTAGCGGCAATTGGATTAGCTCCGTTTTGCTTGGAACTTCATTCGAATAAAACAAAGAAAACCGCGATATTGTCTCAATTAAAAGAAACGTCTGAAATAATCAAATCGACATCTCCTGAAAATTTCAAACAAGAGGCCGACCGATTACTAACTTTGCGTTCGGAACTCAATACCTACATTGAGGCTTTACATAAGACTTATCCTTTTGGACTTTCTCTCTATGATGCGATTGCGAAATATCAATCGCTTTCAGTGCAATCAAAATTCAATATTCCTCAAACCTATGTGGAAGGATTGAATAAAAATACAGTCCAAGAATGGGAAGATGCAATCGAAGGATTGGTGCGGATTGCAAATGCTTGCGGACATCCCTATCAGCATCCGCTTGCAGAAATTCGAATTGCTGATTATTCATTAGCGATTAAAGAGGATGCCTTGTTAAGTTTGGATGATACGATTTATTTGCTTTCAAAAATCAAAACGAAATTAAATGTTATTTCCAATTTGTTTGGCGAAACTGAATTTTTACATAGCAAAAAAGAAGTCGAAAAAGCATCCGCTATTATTAATAAACTGCTTCATATTCCTGAATTAACATCAGCTCTTTTGACTTTGCCTCGTTTAATTGAATCGTTGGATGAATATCGAGAACTTTTGATTCACGGAAGGGAAAGAGATAAAATAAAAGAAAATTTAACGTCTAAATTTACATCAGAAATATTGACCATTGAAGCAAAACAATTGTTAGCTCAATGGAATCAAATTTCCGAAAAATGGTTTTTGCCGAAATATTTCGGACAAAATAAGATAAAGAAACAACTTCGCATTTTTGCATTGCAACCAATCCATACAGAGGAAATAAAAAATATTCTGTATCAAATCATTAAATATCAAGAAGAGAAAAGTAGAGTTGATAAATTTAATACTCAATTACCTGTTTTGTTTGGTAAATATGGTAAAAATGAGCATGAAAATTGGGATACAATTGAACAAATAATTGAAGATACAGCGACAATTCATTCTCTTCTGTTGAATTATTCAAAAGATATTATAACGGCAACAAAAGCAAAAGAAGCACTCGCTCAACAGCTTTCAGAGGGAATTGGTTCTTTCAAGGCAATACACGAAAATTCATTGACTGAAGTTGCGAAATTATTGGATGAATTGCCTGTTTTTGAACGAAAATTAAGTCAAACAATCGGCGTTCCAACCGAATTATTGTACGGAGATTCAACGGATTGGTTAAATCAAGCTTTACAAAAATTAAATAGCTGGAAAGACAATATTGATAAATTGAAAGACTGGTATCAATGGCTGGTCGTTAAAAATCAGTTGAATCAATTGAAAATCGGATTTGTAGCAGATGAAGTAGAAGCGCAAAACATTCCAATAGATGAAATTTTGGATATTTTCAATAAGAGCTTTTGCCAAACATGTATTCAATATATTATATCCAAAGAGCCTCATCTTGAATTATTTAAAGGAAAAATATTCAATGATATAATTGAAAAATACAAAAGGCTGACTGCTAATTTTGAAGATTTGACAAAAAAAGAATTATATGCTCGATTAGCGGCAAATATACCTTCCTTTACGCGAGAAGCCGCTCAAAGTTCCGAAGTCGGTATTCTTCAACGAAACATAAAAAACAATGCGCGCGGAATTTCCATACGCAAATTGTTTGACCAAATTCCAACGCTTTTATCTCGAATGTGTCCTTGTATGTTAATGAGTCCAATTTCAGTAGCGCAATACATTGATGCAGATGCAGATAAATTCGACTTAATTGTATTTGATGAGGCTTCCCAAATGCCAACATACGAAGCTGTCGGAGCAATTGCGCGCGGAAAAAATGTGGTTATTGTGGGAGACCCGAAACAAATGCCGCCAACAAGTTTCTTTACAACGACTTCGGTTGATGAAGAAAATGTTGAAATCGAAGATTTAGAAAGTATTTTGGATGATTGTTTAGCATTATCGATTCCTTCCAAATATTTATTATGGCATTACAGAAGTAAACACGAAAGTCTTATTGCTTTTAGTAACTCGGAGTATTATAATAACAAACTCTTAACCTTTCCTTCTCCTGACAATATTGAATCAAAAGTGCGACTGATACCAATCAACGGATTTTATGACAAAGGAAAATCGCGTCAGAACAAAGCGGAAGCGCAAACAGTGGTCGATGAAATTGCCAGAAGATTACGCAATCCGGAATTAAGGAAAAAGAGTATTGGAGTTGTGACATTCAGTTCTGTACAACAATCACTTATCGAAGATTTGCTTTCTGATTTATTTGTTTTCAATCCGGATTTAGAAACATTTGCATTGGAATGCAATGAACCTTTATTTATCAAAAACTTGGAAAATGTACAAGGAGACGAACGCGATGTCATTCTTTTTTCAGTCGGTTACGGTCCCGATTCCGAAGGAAAAGTAAGCATGAATTTCGGTCCGCTGAATCGCTTGGGAGGAGAACGCCGTTTGAATGTGGCTGTGTCTCGCGCCCGATACGAAATGATTATTTATTCGACTTTGCGCTCCGACCAAATAGACTTGAATAGAACATCATCTATCGGTGTTGCCGGATTAAAACGTTTTTTGGAATATGCAGAAAGAGGCGAACGAATGATTCTTAACACTCAACAAAATGTTCTTTCTTCGGATTCAATAGAAAAAATCATTGCCGAAAAACTGAAAAACGCAGGATATACAGTTCACACGAACATAGGATGTTCCGGATATAAAATTGACATTGGTATTGTTGATGAAGAAAATCCGTCCAAATACAAATTGGGAATATTGTGTGACGGCGATAATTACAAACGGACAAAAACGGCAAGAGACAGAGAAATTGTTCAAAATGGTGTTTTGAAATTATTGGGTTGGAATATTTATCGTATTTGGACATTAGATTGGTGGGAAAATGAGGAAGAAGTTCTTCGTTTGGTCAAAGAACGAATTAGCCAAGTTGCTCAAGAAGAACCAAAAAATGAAACTGTTTCTGAAAAAGCGGAAAAAATTCCCATTCAGGAAAAAGTAACAAATTCAGTTGTTTTTGAAGAAGAAAAAACAACAATCAACAAACAAGAATATCTTTCGTCAAGTCTTCGCCCCTTGAAAAATTACTCAATGGATGCGTTTTTCATGCCGGAAAATCGAACGTTAATTATATCACAAATCAAAGAAATTGTAGAAATTGAAGCTCCTATTAGTCAGTCATTATTGAATAAAAGAATTTTATCGGCTTGGGGTATTTCTCGTACAAGCGCGCGATTATTGGCTCATCTTCAATCCTTATTAAATGAAATGCCTCTTTATCGGACAACTGAAGAAGATTCTATTTTTTATTGGAAAAATGCACCGCAATATCATTCGTACATGATATATCGATTGAATTCGGGACGAGACGCGGTAGACCTTCCGTCTGCTGAAATCGCGAATGCCATGCAGCAAATATTAACGGACGAAATTAGTTTGCCAACAACGGATTTGTCTAAGCTTTGCGCTCAACTTTTTGGATTTGCGAGGAGTGGTGCGAATATAGATGCTGCGATGCATCGGGGATTAAAGGAGGCGATTAAAAGAGAATATCTGAATGTTAACAATGGACGAGCGATTATAAATTAAGAATTAAAAAGTAAGAATTAAGAAATAACATTCGGCGTAAGCCAATTAAAAATTATAACTTGCTTATATATACATTTCATTTTCGCCGAGTGTTTCCGTTTTAGTAACCAGTTCCAGAGCATTATAGATTGGCATATTCGCTAAATAAGAAGTCCAAAAAGGACTTCAATGTGAATAACCCCGTGCGCAGCTCGGGGTAAGAATGATATCACATATAATAAGAACTCCTACGGGAGTTGTTGATTTTCAGCCATACTAGTAAGCGAGAGTGTGAGCCTGCTTACTAGTTGCTAAACGAAATTTCCTAAGGGAAATTATTTTCCGATTTTCTCTAAAGTGTCAATTGATTTTTTCACATATTGATTGTCAGGCTCGACCGACAACCAAAAATAGAGATAGCCAATGATTCTCTTCAAATAAATAGAATCTGTTGACTGAATATATTTTTTATGTTCATCTAATCCTTTGGTTCGTATAAAGTAGATAATTTGGCGAAGTTCTCTTTTCTTCTTTTTCGGAATTGTAAGTTTTACACCGGAACTAATGGATATTCCGGTTACAATTTTTTGATTGTTTGGTTTGATAAAACGAGTTTTTGCGTCATTTAACTTGAATTTTTGTTCCTCTACAATTTCTTTTACTTTGAGTAATAAAGCATTATCAGAGATTAAATTCCCGGAAAAAGTCAAATCATCCGCATATCTGCTGTAAGTCAGATTATACCTTCGAGCCAAGAGCGTTAATTGGCGGTCCATTTCATAAGCAATAATATTGCTTAATGCAGGACTTGTCGGCGCTCCTTGTGGCAAACATCTATTCAAACAACATAAATGCGTCAATATCTTTGCAACTTGTTCCGGATAACCAATTTTTTCAAATACTTTTTGAACTCTGTTTGTGTGAATTGAGCCGAAAAAATCATGAATATCTGTTTTTAGAATGTATTTATTTCCCAAATGAACACTTGCATTATCCACGATAGACATTCCTTGTCGGAAACCCGTAGCTGCAGAATGAAGGTGCACAGGCAACAACGAGCGAAGATAAATTGTTTGTTGAATCAATTTCAAATTCGGAACAGGGGCAGATATTTTTCGAGAGCCTCCTTTTCGTTTTCTTAAGCGAAAATGCTTATAATGTTTAGGCGTATTTTTTAATATTTTGACTAATTCTTGTTTGTTGACTCCCAAAAAATCAGCACACCACGTTATCATAGCATCATCATACGGAAATTTCGATGAATATCTAACAGGAGCATTTTTTCTATACTGATATAATTTGTAGATACCCCATATAAGTGCGACAATTATAGTTATTTTCCAAATCATAAATTCGAGAATAAAAAGAGGATGAGAATTTACTTATTAGATGTCATGAAATGCATCAATAACAAATATAACCTAAACGGATGAGGCGACTACACCTCTTTTGCTAAATTTTTAACTCATCCTCTTCTACAAAGATAACAAATAATTTATTACCTTTGTAAAATGAATCTATTTAGTAAAAGTTTAGCATCAGTATTCCAATCTGGAGTTATAGAAAGTTTGAAAAACTACGAAAAGTCGAATGACGATAATTTTTTAGGCGACCTCTACATTTATTACAACAAAGATTCTCAAATTCTCACTTTTTTCGATGATATTGAAAAAGAATTGTTGGAAATTCGTTTAGCAGAAAAAAATATTGCTTGGAAAGACGATGATTCCCAAGACGAAATCGAATTTACAGCTAAAGAGGTTCTGAAAAAATTAGAAAAAGAAAATTTCTTCGACAAGAAATTTATACATAAACCTTTTTCTGTCAGCTTAGTAGATTCGGATTTTATAGTTGTGGAAGAACTAATCTACTTAGATGATGAAACCTTGAAAATAGATGCTGACCTTTGGTCTAACTTAGATAAAGAATTAGATAGTTTTCTGAAAGAACTAATGAAATAAGTTCGAATATCAAAAATCAGCTATTCTTTTTCAAAATATCCGGCAACGTTGAAATCATGTAAAACGGAAGATTTATCAGACGGAAAGTCTTCTGATTTTGAGTTTTCACTTCGTCAATGCTGTATTTTCCCGTCCATATACGAACCGCAATATCGTGCGAAGTTTCATCCATGAATTGGTGTAAAGATTTCAATCGAGCATTATGTCCGCTTTTAACTTCAATCGGAATTATTTTTCCGTCGAACTGATAAACAAAATCTATTTCAGCTGTGCTACCACGCTTCGCTCGTATCCAAAAATTACGTTTCATACCCACATCGAATGAATAAGCCTTCAATTCCTGAGCAACAATTTGTTCAGCCGCTTTACCTCTCCAAGTATCCATTAAATCGCTTGACATAACATATTCTTTACGGATATTTGCGGTATAATTTACCAATCCGGAATCAAACCAGAAAAGCTTTGGTGCTTTTTTTAGGTCTGAAATCATTGGCATTATGGTACTTGTCAATGGGTAAACTAACTCAAGTAACATCGCTTTTCTCAACATTTGGAAAGCTTCGCCTGTTTCTCTCGCTTTGTAAGGCGAACCGCCAAATCCACCAAGAGTAATCGTTTCGCCCGAAAAAGTCCAGCCTTCTTCTAAGATATAGCGCATAACCAATGCCTGTGTGTTATTTTTCGCATATTTTTCCACATCATTTTTATAGGCATTCAACAGACTATTATAAACTTTATCAAGTACCGTAAAATCCCTTTCGGCTGCATATCGCGCTACCGCTTCGGGCATTCCACCTATAAGGGAATATCGATTAAATAGCTCATTCAAAGTGTCATGGAATACATCCGGCACATTTGAATTGCGTATAGGTTCTAAAAATCGGTCTTCGTCAATGGCATTTAGAAATTCAACAAATGAACAAGGGTTTAGCGCCATATATTGAACTCTTCCCACCGGCAGTGATATTTGACTATCCAACAAGGTTTCTAAAAGAGAACCTGCTGCTATCAAGTGAATTTCCGGTAACTCTTCATAAAAGTAGCGAAGCAGCGACACTGTATGTGGCGAAGCTTGAATTTCATCGATAAAAAGCAATGTTCTGCCTTCTTTTCTTTTTATTTTGCAGAACAAAAATAACAAAGGCAAAAGTTCTTCAACATTATCAGTTGATTCAAACAATTTTCTTACGTCTGATTTTTCCAAATTAACCGAAAGATAGTTTTCAAACTTACTGCCAAAGCGATTTACGATAGTTGTTTTGCCTACTTGTCGTGCGCCCCGCAATACAAGCGGCTTACGATATGGGTCATTTGCCCACAAATCCAACTCTTTTTCTACTCCGCGTTCAAACATATTATTACTGTTTTAATGTTGCAAAGATATGAAAAATGTTTCATTGCATAGGTATAATTTGCCTAATTTTGTTTCATTGCATAGGTATAATTCGCTCGATTTTGTTTCATTGCATAGGTATAATTTGTTAAAATTTGTACCATTGCATAGGTATAATTGGGTATTATTCCTCTGTTCCCCATTGAATATCTAGTTGGCGATTATCCTCCATTCGTTTAGTCAAATCTTCCACATAGCTGTCAATGTGCATTTTTTCGGTAGATGTTTCGGTTAATCCACTTTCATTAAAGAATTGTTGAGCAGTAATTGCCCAGCGGAGAGCAATCTCTAATTTGTCCTGTATTTCATTGAGAACAGCCATATTATTAGCCAACTTAGCTTTATCTACCGGTTTTGTTTTTTTTGCGTATTCATCTAACCAAATCATTTCCGCTTCCGTCCAACGCTGATTCTTGAAAAAACGAAAAGCTTCTTGCATTCTTGCATTTTGATTTGTGAAAAGGATTCTGTCTTTTTGTATCCAAGAAGGAGTAACATAAGCAGCTAATTTTTCGCCCATTTTTGAGGCTAATTCAGCAATTAAAGATTCCGGAAGTAACTTAAACAAACTTAAAGAATCTCCATATTCGGAATTTTTATAAGAAACATTTCCGGTAATAGAAAACGATTTCAAGGCTTCCTCTTGGTCATACAAATAAATACTACAAAAAACCTCAGCTTTTGTTGTATTATCTATATAATAAGATATATAGTTTTGCATATTCGGTTTCACATCCTGTTCGCCGTTAAACAAAACTTTATCAATGGAAATAATACCATCAAATCCTTCCCTTTCAAAAACGTCTTTCTTGAATGATTCAGATAAAGGGATTAGGCTCAACCAATTTTCATCTGTTCGAACAGGCTTATTATAAAAGGAAACGTCATCAAAAAACTGTGAATTTTCAATGTAAGCAGCCATAGATTCAATTGCAAACCAAGATATAGAATCAAAAGACAATTCATAATCCGTTGTTACCGCTTTACCATCAAAAGTTCGAGTAATGCCGACATTATTCGGTTGTTGAACTGAATTATTTACAATAAGTAGATTTCGAATGTCGGTAGGAAAAGTAATGGGCGCGGGAGAAAGTGCTTCAACTGTCAATTGATAAGTGCTGACACAAGAACTTAAAAGAATAGGAACGAAAAGCAGGAAGAAAATATTTCTCCTCTTCCATACTTTTTCTATTCCTTTTATCGTTTTCATTTTAATGCAGAAATACTATCTTCCAATGATTTGATTTTACTTTCGGCATCTAATTGTTTCTTTTTTTCCATCTCAATAACTTTAGCTGGCGCTTTTGAAACAAAACTTTCGTTGCTTAATTTTTTCAACACAGAATTTAAGAAACCACGTTGATATTTCAATTCTTCCTCTAATTTTGCCAATTCCTCTTCCGGATTGATATTGTTTTCTAATGGAATAGCAAATTCAGTTGTTTTTACCAAGAAAGAAATCGCTCCGGCTGTTTTTTCAGGAACATTTTCAATGGCTGAAAGATTGCCCATTTTTTGAATAATCGAATTATAAACAGGTTTATAATCTCCGATTACTTGTAAGCCTAAAGCATCTTTATTCGGAATATTTTTTTGCAATCTGACTGTTCGAATATTAGAAATAACTTCTTTTACTTCTTCTATTCCGGACAATAAACCTTCATTAACTGCATTTTCTTTCGGCATCGCAGAAATCATGATACTTTCGCCGTCTTTTCTTTCCTCCAAAGCTTGCCACAATTCTTCGGTGATGAAAGGCATGAAAGGATGCAATAATTTCAACAAAGAATCAAAAAATCCTAAAGTTGCATTGTATGTTTTTCTATCAATTGGTTGTTGATAAGCCGGTTTAATCATTTCCAGATACCAAGACGAAAATTCATCCCAGAAAAGTTTGTAAGCTTCCATCAAGGCTTCCGAAATACGATATTTATCAAAGGAATCATTGATGATTGCAATTGTTTTTCTCAAATGAGATTCAAACCATTGAACAGCCAAATGAGAAGATTCTGGCTGAGGAATATCTGCGATTTCCCACCCTTTTACCAAACGAAATGCGTTCCAAATTTTATTGTTAAAATTACGTCCTTGTTCACAAAGGCTTTCATCGAAAGGCAAATCATTTCCGGCAGGAGACGATAAAAGCATTCCCATACGAACACCATCTGCTCCGTATTTTTCCATCAATTCAATTGGGTCGGGAGAATTTCCCAAAGATTTGGACATTTTGCGCCCTAATTTGTCTCTTACAATTCCGGTAAAATAGACATTGGTAAAACAAGGTTGTTGACGATATTCATATCCGGACATAATCATGCGAGCCACCCAGAAAAAGATAATTTCGGGAGCCGTTACTAAATCATTAGTCGGATAATAATATTCAATTTCTTTATTATTTGGCTCATTAATTCCATCAAAAACAGAAATCGGCCACAGCCAAGACGAAAACCAAGTGTCTAAACAATCTTCATCTTGTCGTAAATCCGAAAGCTGCAAATTTGAATTTCCGGATTTTTCCCGAGCTAATTGCAATGCCATTTCATCTGTTTCTGCAACAACATATCCACCTTGAGGAAGATAATAAGCAGGAATTCGATGTCCCCACCACAATTGTCGGGAAATACACCAATCCTTGATATTTTCCATCCAATGGCGATACGTGTTTTTGAATTTAGCCGGATAAAACTGAATCGTATCATCCATAACCGCATCCAACGCAGGTTTCGCGATGTTTTCCATTTTCAAAAACCATTGCATTGATAATTTCGGTTCGATAGGAACATTCGTTCTTTCTGAAAATCCAACTTTATTTTCGTACGATTCTACTTTTTCCATCAAGCCCGCATCTTCCAAATCTTTTTCGATTAATTTGCGAACATCAAAACGGTCTTTGCCTTCGTATTGCAATCCGTATTGATTCAAAGTTCCATCATCATTGAAAATATCCAAAGTTTCCAATCCGTATTTTTCGCCCAACATGTAATCGTTAACATCATGAGCCGGCGTAACTTTCAAACAGCCGGTTCCAAATTCAATATCAACATATTCATCTTCAATAATAGGAACTTCGCGATTCGCAATGGGAACAATAACTTTTTTCCCTTTCAAATGCGTATTTTTAGGGTCATTCGGATTAATACAAACAGCAGTATCTCCTAAAATAGTTTCCGGACGAGTCGTTGCTACAACAGCATAACCGTCTTCTCCAACTATTTTATATCTTAAATAATACAATTTTCCGGTTTGTTCCTTATAATTTACCTCTTCATCCGAAAGAGCAGTTTTAGCTGCCGGGTCCCAATTTACCATTCTTACCCCGCGATAAATCAGACCTTTATTAAATAAATCAACAAAAACTTTCAAAACACTTTCCGAACGCTTTTCGTCCATTGTAAAGCAAGTCCGTTCCCAATCGCAGGAAGCGCCCAACTTTTTCAACTGTTCTAAAATAATTCCACCATGTTTGTGCGTCCAATCCCAAGCATGCTTTAAAAATTCTTCCCGGCTTAAATCCGCTTTTTTAATGCCTTCTTGAGCTAATTTTGCAACCACTTTCGCTTCAGTCGCAATAGACGCATGGTCAGTTCCCGGCACCCAACAAGCATTTTTTCCCATCATTCGTGCACGGCGAACCAAAATATCCTGAATAGAATTGTTTAACATGTGTCCCATGTGTAATATTCCCGTCACGTTGGGCGGAGGAATCACAATTGTATAAGCTTCACGCTCATCCGGTTCCGAATGAAAAAAACCTTTTTCCATCCAATATTGATACCATTTATTTTCTACTTCTGAAGGGTTGTATTTTGTTGCAATTTCCATTTTTCTTTGAATTAATTATAAGGAATTAAAATAGCTCACAAAAATACGAAACAGTTTCGAGTAATTCAATTGTAGGAGCGAATAATTATTTGCCCTTGCTGATAATCCTATGTAATGTTACTCAAGACAACGTTTCTCATAACTATGTTAAATCCCAATTTTCTTTGAATAAATAGAGTGATATTTCATCTTTTATTGTATCTTCGTTCTGTACATTGTATATGAAAAGTAAGAAATTGTGTTTATCAAAATATAAAATTGAAAAATATGAAAAAATTAATTTCTCTATTGCTTATTCCGCTATTTATTGCGAGCTGTTCAATATCTAACAATAGTAGACCCAATTATCACAAACAACTCATGATAGGAATGAGTAAATATGATGTGGAATATTTGATTGGCCCTCCGGAACGTTATCTGGACGCAAGAAGAACTCAATACGGATATGAAGAGATTTTACAGTATCGCAATGTATATAACGAAGTTTTTGCATTGGAATTTGTGGATGATTATTTAGTTGCTGCAAATTACATTTATAGTGATTCGTGGTATCCGATGTATTCTCCGGCTCAGCGACCACCATACGGAAAGCCCGCTTTTCCTCCTCACTATAAGCCGAATAGACCGACACCACCACCGCCTGCCGCTAATTCTCGCCCGCCGGCAAGTAATCAGCCACCAGCGAGTCCTCGTCCTCCAGCGAATAATAATCAAAACAATCAAAATAGTAATCGTCCTCCGGCAAGCAACAGGCCTCCGGCGAATACGAATACAAATAGCAATTCTAATACGAATAGCAACACAAATTCAAATCAAAATAATAATCGGGAAAATACTCGAGACAGAGAACGCACGCAAACGCAAGAAAGTACGAGAAACAATACGCAAGAAAATACTCGCGAAAGCACGAGAGAGGGTACGAGAGAGGGCACGAGAGGAAATAATAATTCTTCTGAGAGTACAAGAACAACGAGAAATAGTCGGTAGAGACGTAACAGGGATTATTAATACCGACTCCTGTTGGCTGCAAGTGGTGAAAGCGTGGTGAAAAAGAAAAACGTACCGAAAAAAATGAAGAAAGAAGCTGTTAATTTCGATAACTTGACCGCAGAACAAGTCGGAAAATTTTTCCCAATACGAATTGTGCCTTATAATCCCGATTGGAAAATCCTTTTTGAACAAGAAAAGGAATTAATAAAAAGAGCGTTGGGGGAAGATGTGGCACTCAATGTTGAGCATTTTGGCAGTACTTCAGTTGAGGGACTTGACTCAAAACCAACTATTGATATTATAGTTGAAGTGTCGAATTTAATCGATGAATTGAAACAGCATATAACCCAAGAGTTGGGGACAATTGGATACGGAAATATGCATAATGCCGAAACGGAAAATAAAATGACTTTTGGTAAAGGATATGACGAAAATTACATTTTCAATCAAAGCTATCACATACATATTCGTGAAAAGGGTAATACACCACAAGAGGAAATTTATTTCCGTGATTATTTGCGACAAGACTCGAATGTACGTGATAAATATGCTGAACTAAAGTACTCATTAGCCGAAAAACACCAATTTAATCGGGAAGATTACACACATGCGAAAACCGAATTTATAATGAGAATTATAGAACTGCAAAGGGAAAACATGATAGCTGATGAGAAAAATGGATAAGAAAGCAAAAGATATTTTATTTAAAACATACTGGCAAAATGGCTGTTGGACAGACAGAGATGCTCGCTCTATAAACCCTTCGGACTTTGAATACGCAAAAGAAAAGGGCTTAATGTTTGAGAGTTTGACAATTTCGCACGATGATTGCGTGAAAAAAATCATTGAAATTGCAAATGGAATTAAAGCCGAAGATGTTGCAAAAGCGTTTTTAAGTAGTCTGTCAAGCAGGCGATTAGATTTAAGGTCGGGTATTGGCTCTTTTTTTATCGCAAAATTATTTACGCCACATATTTATACACCCGTTATTTCAGGACATTCTTATGAAAATGGGAAAATTACACACACCTCTTACACATGTGAGATTTGTAGAGATTTGAAATACGGAATTGTAGGACATGACTTTTATGAAAACGAAGATTTGAATGTCTTAAACTTTGAACGAATTAAGTGGGGCGGAGTTCGACACGGCGATTTAATTTACACATTCTTTGATTTGGAACAGTTTTCAAAAGAACTAATTACTGAACCGACAAAAGAAGACATAGAAATTTTCAAAGAGATTTTGAACGCAATAAATTCTTGCAAACATGGAGATTATCCAAGTGTATTGCGAGACAAATTGAAAGATGTTCCAAATCTTAAATCCAGCAAAGACGAGAGAAGCATTATTCTTGAAATTTTAGCGTGTATTGATGTGCTGAAACCTGCAAGTTATGACAGACCAACAGCTTCAAAACATGATTGGACATATGTGGAATTTTGGAGAGGTGAAGACAAATATAATGTGGAAACAGTTAATAAATATTTCGGTAAGTATTTGGAATGAAAAAACGGCACATAACAACCTGTTGGGTGTCAGCAGACGAACAGTACTGTGAACAAAGAAGTGAAAAATTAGAAGTTATTAAAAACATAAATTGAAAAATATGAAAAATACAGATTTTGAAATTTTCAAAAAAGAATGTTCTTGGTTTATTCAACAAACAGACAAGATTGAAATAAAAGAAGCCAACATTGACTATTCAAAAGATTTTTCTACAAT
>JGI996J12353_1000167_pt1 | contig 18924 bp, 14 predicted proteins | sample IntmicLarv5ML5BL_FD_12353 | JGI IMG/M metagenome (IMG submission 12353) | reverse complement strand
AATTCATCTTCAGACATACTTTGTACTCGTTTGATTTCGCTCATCATAGCGCGCATGTGTCTAACCGCTTGAACAACATCGCCTGTTCCCGGTTCGCCTTTGGTGCGAATCATGGCTGCACCTTCCGAAATGCGTCTTAGTGCTTCGCCCAAATCCTTTGCACCACAAACAAACGGTACTTGAAATTTTCTTTTATCTACGTGGTATTTGTCATCTGCAGGCGATAAAACTTCGCTTTCGTCAATATAATCTATTTCTAAAGCTTCCAATATTTGTGCTTCAACAAAATGTCCAATCCGAACTTTTGCCATAACGGGAATACTAACCGCTTCTTGAATCCCTTTAATCATTTTGGGGTCGCTCATGCGAGAGACTCCTCCAACAGCGCGAATGTCTGCAGGAATACGTTCTAATGCCATAACTGCTGCCGCTCCAGCTTTTTCTGCAATTCTTGCTTGTTCTGGAGTTGAAACATCCATAATCACTCCACCTTTCAACATTTGAGCTAAATTTTTGTTAAGCTCATACCTTTCGTTTGTCATTTCTTAGTTCGTTTATTAGTCTTAATATGTTATTTTCTGCAATACGCTAATTTCAGAATTTACAAAGGTAATAATTGTAAATTTAGGAATATCATCAATTGATGAGAAATTTGTGGTAGAAAGTGCCAAAGGGATAATATATCGCTAAAAAATCCAATAGAACGCGGATGACACGGATTGGGCGGATTTCCGCAGATTTATAATCCGCGTCAGCGAAAATCTGCTCAATCCGCTTCATCTGCGTTCTATTGGAATCTTAAAACTAAGACAATCCTTCTATTTTTCCGTCTACAATATCAATGTTGATTGCATTGGGAACTTTAGGAAGTCCGGGCATTCTCATGATTTTTCCGGCTATGGCGACAATAAATTCCGCGCCATTATTAATCACAATATCGTTGATTTTCACTTTGAATCCTTTGGCTACTCCATATTCTTTCGGGTTTGCCGAAAAAGAATATTGTGTTTTCGCGATGCAAACCGGAAAATGTTCAATGTTCATTTGATTGGCTAATGTCAATATTTTTTCGGCTTTATCACTAAATAGAACTGCTTCCGCACCATATATGTCTTTTGCGATTTTTTCTATTTTTAGTTTGATTGGGTCTTTGTCTTCATAAGTGTGTTGAAGGGTAGAAGAGGGGTTGTTTTCGATTGTCTCAACCACTAATTTTGCCAAGTCGATAGAGCCATTTCCTCCTTCTGAAAAAGAATTATTCACTGCAAATCCAACTCCTTGAGCATGACAATGATTTTTTATTAATTCGATTTCCTCATCGGTATCAAATGTATATTTATTAAATGCAACAATGACACTTTGTCCTAATTTTTTCATGTTTTCGATGTGCTTATCCAGATTTTCAAATCCTTTGATAAGTCCTTCGTTATTCGGATTTTTTATGTCACTCAACTGAACATTTCCGTGCATTTTGAGACCTTGAGAAGTCGCAACAATTATCGTTAATTTAGGCTGCAAACCTGCTTTTCTACATTTTATGTTGAAGAATTTTTCAGCACCTAAATCCGCTCCGAATCCTGCTTCTGTAATTGCATATTCGCCAAATGTTAACGCCATTTTTGTCGCAATAATCGAATTACATCCGTGAGCAATATTTGCAAACGGACCGCCGTGAACAAATGCTGCTGTATTTTCCGTTGTTTGAACCAAATTCGGAGAAATGGCATCTTTCATCAGAACAGCTATTGCTCCTTCGAATTTTAAGTCTTTTACTTTTAATGGTTTATTGTTGTAATCAATACCCAAAAGAATTTCTCCTATTCGACGTTTAAGGTCATCCAAATCTTTGGATAAACACAGAATTGCCATAATTTCAGATGCCGGAGTAATGTCAAATCCTGTTTCAGTTGGAATTCCGTTTGTATGCTCGCCTAATCCGCTAACTATTTGGCGTAAACTTCGGTCGTTCACATCCAATACGCGTTTCCATAAAATCTCTTTTAATCCAGCGCCAACACCTTGATTTTGATATAAATAATTATCGAATAAAGCCGTAATCATGTTGTGTGCAGAAGTTACAGCATGAAAATCGCCGGTGAAATGCAAATTGATATTTTCCATTGGAAGAACTTGTGCATATCCTCCTCCGGCGGCGCCTCCTTTCATTCCGAAACAGGGGCCGAGAGAGGGTTCGCGTAAAGCAAGAATAGCTTGTTTTCCTATTTTTTCCAAGCCGAGAGCCAAGCCAATCGAAACCGTTGTTTTTCCAATTCCGGCTTTTGTTGGAGTAATCGCAGTTACTAAAATTAGCTTGTTTTTGTTGACTTTTTCCTCATCTATTAATTCTAAAGGAATTTTAGCCATGTGTTTTCCGTAGCTAAGTACTTCTTTTTCAGGAATATTAATTTGATTTGCTATTTCTTTTATCTCTTTCAGCTCAATGCTTCTTGCAATTTCGATATCAGTTTTCATTCAAATATTGAGTTTTTATAAGTTCTTCTAATTTCAATAATTCATCTCTATATTGTGCTGCTTCTAAAAATTCAAGTTTTTTAGCTGCATCCATCATCATTTTTTTTGTTTTTTCAATCGTTTTTTCGAGTTCTTTTTTCGTCATCATTTTCACAACCGGGTCAGCCACAATATCGAAACTCTCGTTTTCAATATATGCTTTTGATTCATTTTTGACAACGGGTTGTATTAATACCGATTGAGTCGTTTTTTTGATTTGTGTTGGAGTAATATTATTTTGTTCGTTGTAAATCAGTTGCTTCTCTCTTCTTCGATTGGTTCCATCGATTGTTTTTTGCATACTTTCAGTAATTCTATCCGCATAAAAAATAACTTTTCCGTTAATATTACGAGCTGCCCGTCCTGCAGTTTGTGTTAACGAGCGATGCGAACGCAAAAAACCTTCCTTATCAGCATCTAAGATAGCGACTAAAGAGACTTCCGGTAAATCCAATCCTTCCCGAAGAAGGTTTACACCGATAAGCACATCAAATATTCCTTGACGAAGTTTTTCCATGATTTCGATTCGTTCCAACGTGTCTACATCTGAATGAATATAAGCCGTTTGTATTCCCATTTTTGTAAAATAAGAATTTAATTCTTCAGCCATTCGTTTGGTTAATGTAGTAACCAATGTGCGTTCTCCTTTTTCTGAACGTATTTGAATTTCTTCCATTAAATCATCAATTTGGTTGATGCTTGGACGAATATCTATCGGCGGGTCTAATAATCCTGTCGGACGAACAACTTGTTCAGTAATAATTCCTTCACACATTTGGAGTTCGAAATCGGCAGGAGTCGCACTGATGAATATTTTTTGCGGAGTAAGTGATTCAAATTCGTCAAAAGTCAAAGGGCGATTGTCAATGGCTGCAGGTAATCGAAAACCGTATTCAACTAAATTAATTTTTCGAGAATGGTCTCCGCCGTACATGGCTCGAATTTGTGGAATGGTAACATGACTTTCGTCAATGACAGTCAAAAAATCTTTCGGGAAATAATCAATAAGGCAAAATGGACGACTACCCGGAGGTCGACCGTCAAAATATCTGGAATAATTTTCTATTCCGGAGCAATAACCTAATTCTCGTATCATTTCCAAATCGTAGACTACGCGTTCATATAGGCGTTTTGCTTCAGAAGATTTTCCGTTATCTGTTAAAAATTTCACTCTATCACCTAAATCTACATCAATTTGTTGAACAGCAGCATCAATTCTTTCCTTCGTTGTTACGAATAAATTGGCAGGATAAATATCATAAGTGTCGAAATTTTCTATGGGATAACCTTCGACCGGCTCAAATGAATAAATATCTTCAATTTCATCTCCCCAAAAGAGAACTCTTAGGGCTGTTTCGTTGTAGGCTAAATAAATGTCAACCGTATCTCCTTTCACTCGAAATTGTCCTCGTGTAAATTCAATTTGACTTCGCGAATATAGACCGCTAACCAATTTGCGTAAAAATTCATTTCGCGAAAAAATCATTCCTTTTTTTATTGAAGTGACATTTTCTCTGAAATCTTCCGGATTACTGATTCCATATAAACACGAAACGGAAGAGACAATGATTACATCTTTTCTCCCGGATAATAAGGAGGAAATAGCCGATAATCGCAAACGTTCTATTTCATCATTAATGGATAAATCTTTTTCGATGTAAGTGTTCGTGGTTGGAATGTAAGCTTCGGGTTGATAATAGTCATAATAAGAAACAAAGTATTCAACTGCGTTATTTGGGAAAAAGGCTTTACATTCGCTATATAATTGCGCTGCAAGCGTTTTATTGTGACTTAAAATTAAAGTTGGTTTATTTAGTTCTTTAATGACATTGACAATCGTGAAGGTTTTCCCGGAACCGGTTACACCGAGCAGGGTCTGATAAGGTAAATTATTCCTTATCCCTTCTGTCAACTCCTTTATTGCTTGGGGTTGGTCTCCTGTTGGTTTGTAATCGGATGTGAGTTTAAATTCCATGTAGCCAATGTTCCTGAATTAGGGTGCAAAATTACACAAAAAAGCTGTGAAACGAAAACTAAAAAAAATGATTAATAGGTTAAAGTGTAATATCGAATATTGAAATTTATTAATGTAGAAAGCGATTGGCTATTAAAGAAAGACTTTCAAAGAACATTAATTTTGGAAGTCTTTCTTGTTTTATCACTTTTCAGAATAGGGTTCAATATTAATTAGATCGAACAGAGGTAATTCTGCTATGTCGAAGTACTGGCTTGTAATTTTATCAAGAATTGATACGGTAGCAATGTCTTCTTCTAAAAATTCTTCAATATCAGGGAATTTTTCTAATATTTTCTCATTGTTAATTTTGAGTCTGTGCCTTATATTTTTGAAAAATTTAATTTCGGAATATTCAACTATTTCGTCTGCATATATTGTTTTGATAGCAAATTCTATCAGAATTAGTTCTTCTTTTTCTGTGAGATTTGACTTGTTTAGCAAGTCGAAATATTCTTGAATGAATTGTTTTCCTTCTTTGTTTATTTCGTCAATAAGTTGATTGATTGAATTTTGAAAGTCAATTTCTTTAAGGGAATTTGAATTGCTGCATAGAGATTGAATTGTTGCGATTTCTCGTTCGTCAATATTTCCGTCTGATGCCATGCAGCAAAAAGCTGTTTTAAGTAATAATTTATTGAATGTTATAGTTTCCATATTTATTGATTTTTAAGTATTATAGCCAATTCGAGGTCTTTCGTTTTTCTTTTCGAGATTTTCTCCATCCATTTTCGCTTTTATATTTTCATATTTTTTTAGTTCATGCAAAGGAACGGATGGTTTTGTATTTCTAATTACGTTTTTCAAAATATCCATTGAAATTCTGGACTTAGTTTTCAGTGCAAATCGGGATGCTTCATTTACCAAGAATTCAATGTCAGATGAAACATAGTTATCTGTCAATTTTGAAAGTTCTTCGTAATTCATTCCAAAATCTATCGGACGATTTTTCAAGTACATTTCGAACATCGCTTTTCTTGCTTCAAAATCGGGCGGAGGCAAATAAAACTTTTTATCCAAACGACCGGAACGTAACATTGCGGGGTCAATCATATCAGGATAATTTGTTGCTCCAATAATGAAGATTCCTTTTTCGCCGGTTCTATCCATTTGTGCTAACATTTCATTCACTGCGCTTTTAGCCATTTCGTGGCTGTCGCTGTCTCGATTCGGTAACAATTCATTTATTTCATCGATAAAAATGATTGTCGGCGCATTTTTTTCTGCTTCTTCAAACATTTTTGCGATATTTTCTTGTGTTGCATTGATATAGCGACTTTTTAATGTTGACGGAGTTGCTAATACAAAATTGAAACCGACTTCCTCTGCAAAGTGTTTGGCAAAAAATGTTTTTCCGCAGCCCGGAGGACCGTAAAGCAACATTCCATTTGGTATTGTTACTCCATACTTTGCATATTCTTCAGGATTGTGTAAGGCATCAATTACATCTAATTTTAGTTGCTGTTTCAGTTCGTTCATGCCGGCAATGGCGGAAAAGCCTTTGCCTTTCTTTTTTTCTTTAGGTTGTATTTTGCTTGCCTTTTCTTCGGGAATAGAGCGTTCGACTTCTAATTCTCCATTCAATGCTTGTATAAATTCTTGCGCCGATTTAAAACGATGTTCTACTTTTGGCTGCAATGCTTTTTTTATAATATTTTGTGTCTGCTCATCTATTTTATCCGAAAATTTCAAAGGCTTCTTTCGTTCTTCCAAAATGGCTTCTTCCAATGCAATTTTATTGGATTTATATTTGGATATTTCTACAAAATAAGGCGGTAATCCTATTAACAAATGATAATATAATGCTCCCACAGAGTAAATGTCACTTTGAAAAGAAAAAATTTTATTAAAAGTTTCGTTAGCTGTATAAAACAGATTTAAACCTTCTTTTAAAAAATCTTTGTTGGATTGTTGCAAAAAACGAGCATAACCAAAATCTATTATTTTAGAAATGGAAACTTTACTTGATAAATCTAACATTATATTTTGATTGGTAATGTCATTATGAACGATTTGATTATTATGTAAATAATTCAACCCGTTTAATACGCTTGATATAATACTTTTTGCTTCATGCGGATTGAGGAAATTTTCACGTTTCATTTTATCAGCCAAAGTTTCTCCGCTAATAAAATCCAATACAACATAAGCAAATTTTAGATTGTTTATAATGATATTTCCGCTATCGTTATACTTAACTAAATTTGGATGCTTGATTTGTTTTAGCACTTCTATTTCCAAAATATCGCCATTGTCAGTAAATTGCGTGCGATGTAATTTGCTGTAATCAAATAGTTTTAAAAACTTCGTTTCTTTGGCGTTATTTTGAACGCGATAGGTTTCGGCATAGCTTCCTTTTTTCAGAAAGAAGCTAACCGAATACTTTTCGTCTATGATTTGATTTTTAGATAATATTGATTTCGCGTTGTTCATTGTTTTTTATCCTACTAAAACATCACCATCTCCGCTAGGTCTTTCTTCAATTGGCAATAAATCGTATAAGCTAATAACAATCGGACGCAAATTATCAACGGTTGGATTTTCTCCAATTTGCTGCAAGCCTTCATTTAATAATTGTCGCGCTCTGTGTCTATCTTTCCAATGATAAGAACTAAAATTCTGATTGTGATGCCTGATACAGTTAATTAATTGATAAATCATAGTCAATTGAAAAAAGACGTCTAGTATTTCTTCTACTAATGTTTGTCCTAATTTTATATCTTGAGATTTTATAACTTCTTCCAATTGGTTTCGTAATTGGTTTACTACTTGTGTAGTTTGGGCATTTCCCAAATCCTCATTCGCTTTCTCTAAACGATAAAATTCTTCTTTTAGATTTTTTTCTAAATTGGGCCATTCCGCAGATTCGTTTAATTCATCAATGGTTTTAAGCGTTTTTCTAAGATTGGTTAAAACTTCTTGTTTTCCATCTACGTCATTTTTGCAGTTATTAAACTTTCTTTCAAGTTCAGCAATTTCATTTTCTATTTTTTGAATTTTTTCTCCGTGAGTTCCTTCTTCTTTCAATTCCTTGGCGCTTCCTTTTGCTTTGCGAATTTCATTGGCAAGCCAATTCGTATCAACAGATTGAACTGTATCTGTTGGAACTTCAATATCTGTTGTGTGGTCTAAATATGGAAAATATGCTTGAATAGAAACTTTTTGCGACTTGTCAATATTTATTGTCAAATCAACATCACTGTTTTCGGGCAATAATGCGGGTAAATCAGTTCCACTAATAATAATATTATAAACATGCTCGTTATAAATTGCTCTTGTTCCATTGGCGCCGTGTTCTCCTTGATATAATGGAATTTTGATAAAATCGGCTTCCATTCCAGGACGAATTTGCTTTTGTGTTTTGAGTCCATTTTTAGTTCCAACGGCAGGTAATGATTTGTTTTTTTCTAATCCCGAAACTTCACTAAAAATAATTTTTTCGCTGCCCTTGGATTTAATTTCAATTCCAAAACTATAAGGTAAAGTCGCGCTGCCTATTTTAGAGCCTTGAATTACTGTAAACTCTTTTGGTTCACTTTCTAAAATATTTCCCTTATCGTCATACAACGTAACTTCAAACCCATTGGTTTTTCCTTCTACCAATTGCGTTTCAATTACTTCTCCGATTTCATTGATTTCTACTCTTCCGCTCGACCACGCTTTGTCGTTTCTTGTAATTTCAGCAAATACTTTCTCGGGAATTGTTCCGTCTGTTTTTTCAGATAGAATTTTCAGTGTAACAAATTCTTCCAATTCTACGGTTGATGCTTCGTGTCCGATTTCAATTTGAATTTTGGATTTATCTCTCGTTTGTTCTCGAAGTTCTTCAGAAACATTAACTGTAGAAGCATATAACGCTGCTCCTTTTGATACAACAGTCATTGGGTCAACACTTGTGTCGGGTTTACAGATTTGCTGTTCCAGCATTTTTCTGACAATAGGCGAAAAAGTCGGACCTCCAACTAAAATTAGAGAGTCTAAAGACGAACTTTTTAAATTGTTGCGTTCTAATAAGTTGAGACAACGGTCAATTGCCTTTTGGAAAATTGGAGCTAACACTTTTTCCAATTCTTGTTGTGTTACAGTTAAATCAATTTCGATTTCTTCTCCATCATCGCTTGTGCCGCAACCGTCTTCTTTGTACAAATTGAATTCGTTTTTAAATGAAAGTTCGTTTTTCAATTCTTCGGCAAAAGGCTTTAATGCTTCTCGGTATTTTGCTTTCTTGTTATCATTATTTAAAATATTGTCAATAGGAAAATTTCCTATAATATGTGGGATTATAATTTCATCAACAACAGCTAAATCCAAATTTTTCCCGCCTAAATAATTATCTCCTTCGGTATCAGTAACTTTTATAATTCCATCTTCCACTTTTAATAAAGCGGCATCAAATGTTCCGCCGCCAAAATCGAAAACCAACCAAAAACCGTCTTTCTTTTTACTGTCTAAGCCATAAGCCATCGCAGCGGCTACAGGTTCTTGCAATACTTCTGCGTGTTCAAGTCCTGCTAATTTTGCAGCTCTTCTAGTGGCATCAATCTGATTGTTTTTGAAAGCAGCAGGAACAGTAATGACAACCGCATTTACGGCTTCGTCAGTTACATACGATTTCAATGATTTTAAAACTTCGGCTGATAATTCTTCTGAATTTAATTCTTTTCCTAAGTTAGAACTGAAATATTTTTTATCCGTTCCCATTGTTCTTTTGAACTCGATAAATGCATTTTGTTCTATCTCTTTGGATAAGCTTTCCTTTTGCTCGGCTCTATACATAGCAAAAGCTTTTCTTCCTGCTAAAACTCCTTTTTTGTTATACGCGATACAAGACGGCATTGTATCGTCTTGACCATTTACTTTTATAATTTTTGCCTCTCCATTTTCCATTCTGGAAATAGCTGAATTAGTTGTACCTAAGTCGATACCATAATCAATTTTAGTTCTTGCCATTTTAGTCTTGTTTATTTAAATTAATTTGAACCCTTTGGGTGCTTTTGTACTTGTTTTTCTGTTGTATGGACAAATGTAAATTGTTGCTATTTGCATTCTATTTACGTATATTTTATACCCATCAATAATATGTTTAATGTTTTGAGTCCGCATTGAACCTATTCTATCAAATGTTATCTCATTTCCATCCTTTGTTCTGAGACGGTTCAAGTATAAGCGACTGTCAGGGATAGAACTTGTTGGTATTGGATTTGTAATTTGAAGACCGAACTCTCCATACCCTTCAGGCATTTCATCTGCATCGGTACCGCTAGGATTTACAGATTTGGAATACTCTCTTGAAATATTTATCCAATCTTGAGCTCTGCCATTTTTAGATAGAAGATATTCATAAAAAACGGCTAATGCTTTTTCATCAAAATAATGTAAAGCATAAGGAGAAAGGTGTTGTTTTAGTCGTTCTATATTAAATTCACCATTTGAGCTGGTAGTATAACAAATACTTGATGATTTTATGAAAATGTTCTGTGCTGTCTTTTCGTCAATACTATAGTTTAAGATACGAAGAAGTTCTTTTATCCCTTCATCAATATCTTTTTGTCCATTTGGAAAAATTTCTTCACGCATTTTTTCAAACAAATTTTGCAAATCACTTTTGGTTTCTTTTTTTCTATTTGTGGTATTTACTGCTCTAATAATGAAAATCAGGGCTACAATACTTACAATAATTAAAATTGCTACCATTTTATTTTGTTTATTTTAGTTTTGTGAAACATCTACTTGTGCTCTTTGAATAAGGACATCATTATAATTAACCTGTGGTTTGATAACTGCTGTAATGACTTTTTTTCCTCTGGGTAAATTTTCATCTGTCATGAAATTGATGACATCAATATTCATCCGTACATCATAATCCTTATTCAGAAGATTGACCATTTCATAGCCATTAGAAGCAAAATTTGCTTGTATTCGTTCAATGCCTTTAACAAGTGGTTTTAATCCTTTGGTATCATTGTCCATTTTGGATATGTTTTTTTGCATTCTCACAATTTCATCAGCCACCTTCAATGCCAAAGAATGGTCAATTTCTTTATTCGTGCTCGTAGAAATAATTTGTTTTTCTTCTTGTTTCAACTTTAATTGAGTTTCCAAAACTTCCACCAATTTGCTGTCTAATTTGATGCTTTCTTCTTCCAAAGCTGTTTTGGTGTTTTTGATTTGAGTTTCTACATCCGTTTTGCTATTTCGGATGCGTTTTCCTAACAACCAATACACAATTCCTCCTAAAAGCAAAGTTGCTAAAGTTGCAATAATCCAATACAGGCGATTTTTACCTACATCTTTATCTAACTTGGAAATACTGTCATTTGCAGATGTTTCGGTTTGTTCGATTTTTGTGCCTAAATCATCAGCAATAGTTTGAATGTATTGTGCATTATTTTCTGTTTCTGATTTTAGAATATCAATTTGTTTGTTTTGATTTTCTACCGTGGTTGATAAGGTTGTTAAAATGCGATTTTGTTGATTGATAGTTGTTTGCTGTGTTTCTAATTTTTGTAGAATTACAGCAATCTCTTGTTCTTGCAGTTTTACACTATCTTGAAATACTGCAACTTGTTCCTGTGCGAAAATTGATGTTGCACAAAATAGAATGGAGATAAGTAATGCTTTTTTCATTTTATATATTTTTAATATTTTGTCTCTAAAAGTTCTGAATTTAATTTTGCAATTTTTGTCTCTTGCTTTTTTATGTCTTTGTTTTTTTCCGCTTCAGACCACTTTATTAATTCGTCTATTTTTCGCTGTTGATTTTCTATTTGTCTTTGCTTTTCAGAACTACTCCTAAACAATTTGAATTTTTGCACTTCCTCCATCGCACTTCTTGAAGCATTTATTTCGGAAGTTAAATAGGCTGTTTTTTTTATTTCAATCAGTTTTTTCTCGGTTTCTTTTAATTGGTTTTCTATTTTTTCAGAAGGGGCTAAGTCAATAGAAAAATCTACACAATGAATCAAATACTCATCTACATAAACTTCGATACAGTGTTTGCCGATTGAATAAGTGCAACTATCATTATTTCCCCAACTTCCCAAGTCTATAATCTTTGTTCTTGTATTGATATTTACAGATTTTGAGCTTGTATAGCCCTTTGGAGATGTTTCTTTATTAAAAGAATATTTTGTTCTATCTATTCCAACGTATTTCTTATAGAATGTTATGTTGCTACTCTCATAGCATTCTACGTTTATTTTCAATCCTACATATCTTGTGTGTTTTCTGTATAAAGGACTTGTCTCTGGCAGAGGATTATTATTTTTATCCCTATTTGTTATAACAGAAGAAATAATTTTGAAAGGTAACTTTGGTGGTATTTTCTTATATTTGTCAATAATTACAGATATCGTAGAATTTTTCCGAGAGTTTTCTTTTAGCCAATTCGCTAACTCCCAAAATTCTTTCTTAAGTTCGCTATTATTTCTTTCCTTGATTTTTTTCAAATTATTATCAGATAAAACCGTAATTAACAATTTATTCACATGCTGCCAATCAATTGAATTTTTGATGCTGTCTTCTACTGCTCTCCAATTTATCGTTTTAAAACCGGATATTATTAATGGATCAGTTTCTTCCATTTCTTTAACTTGCAGTCTTATTTTTCTCTCATTTTCTTCATATGTTAATTTGATAGACTTTAAGAATTCGATTGCTTGAAGAAGTTCTTTATCTTTCATTTCTTCAAGCGCATTGATATTGTCCTTAATTCTATCTTTTGTGATTTTATTAACTGCAATTTCATCCGCCAATTTTGCCAGTTTTATAGCTTCCTCGAGGTAATTGTTACTTTTCTCTTGTTTCTGACTTTCGTTGAAATAATCAATGGAGCATTGCAATATTTCTTTCGCTACATTATCAGCAAGCATTTTGTATTGAAGATTTGCTGTGCCCAAAATCGACTTTAATTGTATCAGTTCGTTTTTGGTGTTCTTATGCAAATCTTCCCCAAATTGGTAGGCATTAATTCTATCCTTTATTCGTTTGTTTTTAGTTTGTTCAATTTGGGTTTCTATCTTGTGAATAGGTTCTTCTGTGAATTTCTGAGAAATATGTTTTTGTGCTGTTTCACAACAATCACTAAACAAATCTATTATGTTGGCAGTTGAGTATTTATCTTTAAGCTGTATTAATAATTTATCAATTAATATCTCAATTTGTTTGTTTGATTCAATAATAAAATTTTCATCAGCAACTGTACAAATGAAATCTTTAAAATTTGCTGATTCAATTAATTTAATTTTGATGCTAATTCCTTGTTTTAGTTTTTCTTTCGATTCCTCCAACAAATAAAGAGTTCCGACATTATTGAAAGCGGAAAAGTTTTTAGAATTGATTTCTTTCTCATCTGTAAGTTTTTCCCAAATTTCAAAAGCTTTCTCTTTATTTCCGTTAATCAGATATTGAATAGCTGCATTATCAATCGGATTCAGATTGATAAACCAAAAAAGAGAATGATTTACTTTGTCTTGACTCTGTTCTATGGCAGAAAAAGCTTTGTCAATGTTACTATTATTTCTTTGCAGCAAAGAAATAAATGGAAAATCATATTCAGAAGTTATTTCTTTACCGATTTCACTAAATCTTTTGATTTTAGTTTTTTGTTTTAGAATGTCTTTCTCGGAACTGTTTGCGAGAATTCCGGCAATTCGATATGGGTTATTTGTAATTATTTGCATACATAAATAAATTTAGGGTGTATCCTCAAGCCTTTCTCATTAGTATAAATAACCAATTAGATAGAAAAGAAGACACACCCTAATAGGGGTGCATTCGCCTTCCGATTTCCTCTGTTTGCTTAAAATTGGTCGTTTTTAGTCCTGAGAAAATGCTGACGAAGCATTATACTTTTATTATTTCATTTCAACTTATATAGTTCATAATCATTATTTCATTTATAAAAACAAAAAAGGTGCGAACCTCCGCTCATCCTGCAAGACTGAGGTACGACCAAGCACCTGCAAACAACAAGAAAAGCCAAAGGAACACACCCCTATTCGGGATGTATTCACTCTGCTTCCTCTCTGTTTGCATAAAATTTGGTCGTTTTCAGCCAAGAGATTCCACTGTAAATACAATATAATTTATCTGATTAATTCTTAATTTGTTGAAAATCAGATTTTGCAAAGATACAACTTTTTTGTAAAAAGGTTAAAATCAGGAATGATAAAAGCAAGTAAGTTTGGAAGAATTTTTTAACTTGTTGTGGTATTTTGTGTTAAGAGAATAAGCTAAGGTGTATTTAGCGTTTTCATTACGTGTATGCAAACATTTTAAACACAAATATTTTGTTTTTAAAAATATTCCCATATCTTTGCTGTGTGTTAGTTTTCTAATACACTAAAATTCTAATCGATATGATAAACGTAAAAAACTTAAATTTCAGGTATAATGCAAAGAAAGCATTATTCGAACAACTGGACCTCTGTCTTGCTCCCGGCCATATTTACGGTTTAATGGGGAAAAACGGTTCCGGTAAATCAACATTGTTACACTTATTAAGTGGATTGTTAACTCCTCAATCGGGAAATATTGAGGTGTTAGGATTTCAACCTCAAAAGAGAGGAATCTTTTTTCTGCAAGACATGTTTCTCTTGCCCGAAGAATTTTCTCTTCCTGACGTTTCCGTAGTTAAGTATGCTTCTCTGTATGCTCCTTTTTACCCTTCTTTTGATTATCCTTTGTTTGATAAGATTTTGAAAGAATTTGAAATAGATGCGAAAGAATCTATGAATAAAATGTCTATGGGACAAAGGAAAAAAGCGTTTATTGCTTTTGCGCTTTCAACTTCTACTAAAATTCTTTGGATGGATGAACCGACCAATGGTTTGGATATTCCTTCTAAAACTCAATTCCGTAGAATTATGGCTTCTATCGCAACGGAGGACAAATGTATTGTAATCTCCACTCATCAGGTTCGAGATTTGGATAATTTGATTGATGCGATGATTGTGTTGGATGAACACAAAATTGTCTTTAATACGGATTTGAATATTATTTCTCAAAAACTAAATTGTGTTTCTTTTAATAATGGCGAAAAATCGGAAAATATACTTTATGAAGAAGCTGTATTTTCCGGTAGCCATGCTATAATTGCTAATACAAGCAACGAGCCGGGCAGAGTCGATATGGAACTTTTGTTCAATGCGATTACTTACAAAAACAATAAAATTACATACCTTTTTAATTCTGAAAAAAATGAAAACAACATTTAGTATCAATCGTTTATTGAGATTGTTCCGCAATGATTGGGCTTTGAATTATAAAAAATATGGCTTACTCGCATTGTGCGTTATTGGCTTAACTGCGATGACATATATTGGCAGTGCTTTCGCAAAAGCGAGTATAGAACTCTATGCTGTTTGGGTATTGGGTTTAATTGCGATGTTTTTCTTTCAAGGAATTTATACGGCGACAGTATGGAGTGAATTTACATCCAAAAAGAGAACTATTTCTTTACTAACTCTTCCGGTCAATAAATCGGAAATATTTACACAGAAATTTATTTCTTGCTTTGTTATCTTCCCCATTTTATATGTCCTTTATCTATTGTTAACTATGAAGTTAACAACTATTCATAATTCTTTTTTAGATATTGAATTAGAAAATAAGTATACATCTATTTCCTTTGTTTTGTCTGATGTATTTTCCTCTTATAAATTGATTTATTTGCTTGGTTGGTTGCCGATTGCGTCTATATTCTTTTGGGGTGCTATTCATTTTAAAAAATATGCTTTTTTGAAAACGTTGGCATCTTGGCTTACCGGACTTTTCTTGTTGTGGCCAATAGCAATTGTCCTTCGTTTGATTATTACAGGAGAATATAATAATGAAATATTTCCTTTGGTAGCATATGTGGAAAACTCCGAAGCATTTTTTATCATCCAGGCTTATCCTCATTTTTATTATTACCTTTCTGCATTTGTTAGCTTAAGTCTGCTATGCATCTCTTACCTCAAATTTAAGGAGAAAACAATATGAGTGCACTATTTACAGATTCGCAAGCCATTTACCTGCAAATAGCGGAGTATATAGGCGACAAAATATTAATGGGCGAATGGAAGCCGGAAGAGCGAATCCCGTCCGTTCGGGATTTAGCTGTAATTATGGAGGTAAATCCCAATACGGTAATGCGAACATTTGAAAACTTGCAAAGTGCAGAAGTGATATTCAATAAAAGGGGATTGGGTTATTTTGTATCTCCTGATGCAACTGAAAAAATCAGAATGGAAAGGCGAAAAAAGTTTATGGAAATCGTGTTGCCCAATTTCTTTCGACAACTTTCGTTATTAAACATTTCCATAGAAGAAATAGAGATTTTATATAATAATTATACAAACATTAAAGAAAAGGAGGATAAAAAATGAGACTCTCCACTAAATTATCATTAGGATTATTCGCAATCATCTTGTTATTGATTGTCGGACAAATATATGTGAGCAAAGATATTGTTCGTGACCTCAATTCATTGAACTATAATCCTTCTCGCGAAAACTTACTGAATAGTAAAACATATAAGCATCTTGAATTGTCAGCTTTTAATTCGATTCAAATAGAAACTCAAGATGTAAGAATCGTGAAAGGGGAAAGATATGAAGTGTTTTATAATTCGGTGTTACATTCAGAACCACAGTTAGAAAATGGAAAATTGATTGTCAAAGGGATTGAGCAACGAACTAAAGTTTATATTTATATTTTTCTTCCCGATTTGCAGTCATTAGAAGTTGCTAATACATGGTATAATAATGTAGGACTATTCGGTTTTTCAGGAAAAAACACAAAAATAGTTTTTGAAACACCTGAATCCATAGAGCATTTTTCGTATTTAAATTTACATACAGACCTTTCAGAAATAGACTTGCTGTTGAAACGTATGGAAATATACTTGAATGTGGAGAAAGATGTTGAAAAACTAAATGTTTCATTATCGAACGCATGCTTAAACATGAGAGATTTATCAAATACGGTTCAAAATTTTAATCTTCAGATGAAGGGAGGCGGGTTCGATATAAAGCCAATAAAACCGGATTTGCTTCGGAATATTCATCTCAATGGAACTGGAGCTATGAGAGGAGGTATAGGAGGTAGCCTTGTTGGCGATTTTGAAACCTTGGAATGTGATACTTTACAAATAGATATTACGGCATCCGATTATGATGCTGGTTTTAATCTGAGTTTGCCCCAAAATATTAAAGCTCAATCGGCTTCTATTCAAAAGAGTGATAATGTATCTTTAATCGGTGGGGAGTATGTAGAGGCGGATTAGTAAATCCGATTGATATAAATTATTAAGCAAACTCGATGTAATAAAAAAGCACGAAGTCACATAAGCGTAGCTCTCGATAGAGAGCAAACCTAGCTAAGCAGTATCCTCAGGATACAGTATGACAAACAGATACACCACGCCCCTTGCCTGCATCGCGGGCAGACCACCCAAACAGCCAAGCCTGCTATGCAGGCAGGATGAGAGATATGTGCTTGACATACAGCAGTCTGAGACTGCTGCTTAGCTAGGTTGGCTTTCTATCGAAAGCATTTCGAAATTCTTTCGACTTGTTTCGATTGAGCCTGAAAACAAAAAAAGGAGATATTGAAAAATATCTCCTTTTTCGAGAGCGGAAGACGGGACTCAAACCCGCGACCCTCAGCTTGGAAGGCTAATGCTCTATCAACTGAGCTACTTCCGCAATTTTAATTAAGAATTAAGAGTTAAAAATTAAGAATTGAAGTTCTCTGACTCTTAATTTTTATTTTTTCATTCTTAATTGTTTTCGTGGGCAGTGATGGATTCGAACCACCGTAAGCGTAAGCTATCTGAGTTACAGTCAGACCCATTTGGCCACTCTGGTAACTGCCCTTCTAAAAAGCGGTACAAAGGTAATTCTTATTTTTTGAAATTCCAAGCGAATTGCACCATTTTTATTGCTGTAATTGCCGCTTCATCTCCTTTATTTCCTAATTTCCCGCCTGCACGGTCTACAGACTGCTCCATTGTATTGTTTGTTAGTAATCCGAAGATATATGGAACGTCTCCTTTTGCATTCAATTTAGCGAATCCTTGAGTTACTCCGGAACAAACGTATTCAAAATGGGGAGTATCTCCTTTTATTACACAACCCAAACCAATAACAGCATCGGGTTGTGTGCTTTCTGCGATTCGCTTTGCAGCATAAACTAACTCAAAACTTCCCGGAACATAAGATACTATAATATTTTCCGGTTTTGCACCGTGTTTAATTAAAGTATTATATGCTCCTTCTTTTAACTTGGAAGTTATTTCAGTATTCCATTCCGATACAACTATCGCAAAGCGCATAGCTGATGCATCCGGAATCGTATTTGAATCGTATTCAGATAAATTATGGTATGCTGTTGCCATTAAATCTTAGTTGATTAAAGCTTTAGCGCGTTCGATGTATTTATCAACAGTAGCTGCTTCTCCTGAAGTAGGATATTTATTTTTAATGCTGGTGTAAATTTCAAGAGCTTCTTTGTAATTACCCAAACTTTCTTGTGCAATTGCAGCTTTATTTAAATAAATAGGACTTAATAAAGTGCTATTTGCTTTTTTTGCTGCTTTCATGAAACTATTGACTCCTTGTTTTACATCACCAAGATTAACTTGGCAATCACCAATTGCACCGATTACTTGTGCTGTAAATACTTGGTCTTTTCCGCTGTATCCTTTTAGATTTTTCAAAGCATCCTGATAATTACCTAATTGATATTGGCAAATACCGGCATAAGCTTTAGCCAAATTAGCTGATTTTGTTCCGCTATATTCATCTATTACGCCTAAAAAACCAATATAATTAATGCTATCGCCATTTAACGCAATTTCCCATTGTTGATTACTGAAATAAGCTTCGCCGGGGAAAAGTGCAACTTCTGCATTTTTTTCTTTTGGAACAAGATATGTGTGACGAAAAACAATAATACCAACTACAATTAATATGACTGCAGCAGATCCTATAAGAATATGTTTTAGATGTTTATCTAGAAACTGATCTGTTTTTGAAAGAATTTCACCTACATTTTGTTCTGCTTGTGAAGGATCGCTCGCTTTTGTTTTATTTGCCATTTTATGTATAATATAAAAGATTAAATTATTACTTGTTATCAATTTGGAATGCAAAAGTAAATCTTTTAAAATAATAAAAGAAATTTTTATATATCTTTTTTTTTGTAAATCATATAAAAGCTCTATATTTGCGCTAATAATGGAGCCATAATTAAATGTCATTTGGATGAAATTTTTATTTGTTGTTCAAGGAGAAGGGCGAGGACATTTGACTCAATCAATAGCATTGAAAGAGATGCTAGTCCAAAATGGACATGAAGTCGTGGCTGTTATGGTGGGCAAAAGTAATAGGAGGGAGTTGCCTAATTTTTTTTCT
>JGI996J12353_1000166_pt1 | contig 18987 bp, 12 predicted proteins | sample IntmicLarv5ML5BL_FD_12353 | JGI IMG/M metagenome (IMG submission 12353) | reverse complement strand
CATCCAGTTATTCTTAAAAGGTATTATATACAATGAAGGATTCCCTTTTTTTTGCAAGCTTCAGGATATTCAAGGGCCTGTAGCTCAGCTAGGTAGAGCATCTGACTTTTAATCAGGTGGTCAAGGGTTCGAATCCCTTCAGGCCCGCTGATAGTCTCATGAGCGATCGACGGCAGATCAAGTATGAGGAAGGAATGACAAGAATACAGATTTCTCAAACATATTTCCCGCTGACCGGGAGCGGAGTATAATCGGAAAGGTGAATTATTTGGCAGTAGAAAATATCTCGTTTAACGTACTCAAACATGACCTTGTACCCGAACATCATCTTTTGACGGAGGAGGACGCGGATAAGACCCTCAGCAGCATGGGTATGACACGCGACCAGCTTCCGAAGATAAGGAACAGTGATGCGGGCATCAAGGTGCTTGAGAGTATCCACGGACCCATCGCAGAGGGGCGCGTGATCAAAGTAGTCAGGAAAAGTGAGACTGCACAGGAATTCGTAGCCTACAGGCTCGTAACCAAAGGGTGATCTTTTGAGGGACTTAGTAAAATTATATTTCGCCGAGAAAAACATAGTGAACCATCACATATCTTCGTTCGATGATTTTTTGGCGACAGCAGGCAATCCGAACAGCAGGATGCAGAAAATAGTCGATGATATCAGAGTTCCCACGGATGATGCGGAACGCGGGGTCATAAAACTTGATCCGGAGCGTACCGGCGGAAGGAACATCGAGATACACATCGGAAGGAAGAGGAACGATAACAATAACATAGACCCTCAGGCAAAGCCTACCATAAGGATCGATCACCCCAAGGTCATGGAGGCTAACGGATACAGCCACGAGCTCACTCCGATGGAGGCCAGACTTAGGAATCTGAATTACCTTTCACCGGTATTCGTGCACTTCGAGGTCTACGAGGATGGTGTCGAGAAGGATATCCCCGAAGGAGAGAAATGGATACACGTCGGAGATCTGCCTATGATGGTGAAATCCAGCGGATGTAATCTTAATCACAGTGTTCTCGAGACGAACATGGAACGCAAGCTTTCCGAGGGCGACTACATAAAAGAACTTGTGAGGCAGAAGGAGGACCCGAGAGAACCCGGAGGATATTTCATCATCGGGGGAACGGAGAGGGTCCTGATCACACTCGAAGACCTCGCTCCCAACAGAGTGATGGTCGAGTATAACGAAAAGTACGGTTCCGCGGTGGAGATAGCAAAAGTGTTCTCCCAGAAGGATGGATACCGTGCGCTTACCCTCGTAGAGAAGAAGAAAGACGGCATGGTAATGGTGTCCGTTCCTGTTGCATCTGGTTCGATTCCGCTGATTGCTTTGATGAAAGCGCTGGGAATGGAATCTGATGCAGAGATCTATGATACGATTGTTTCCAACGAAGCGATGGCAAACATCGTTTACGCTAACATTGAGAACTCTCTTGACAAGAAGAATTTCCCTCCGAACGGTTACCACACCAAAGAGGATGCGATACTTTTCCTCGAGAGGAATTTCGCGGCAGGTCAGGCAAAGGAGTACAGGACAAAGAAGGTCGAAAGCATATTGGATCGTTCCCTGCTCCCTCATTTGGGTGACACGGAAGCGGACCGTATGAAAAAGGCGATCTTCCTCGGACGTATTGCACGTTCGGTTCTCGAGTTGTCGCTGAAGAAAAGGAAGGAAGACGACAAGGATCACTACGCAAACAAGAGACTCAAACTGTCCGGAGACCTTATGGAGGATCTGTTCAGAACGAGTTTCAGCAGTTTGATGAAAGATCTGAAGTACCAATTGGAAAGGAACTGGGGAAGAAAGAAGAGCGAGTTCAACATATCGTCATCGATCCGCCCTGATCTTCTTACACATAAGCTTCTGCATGCTCTTGCCACAGGAAACTGGGTCGGAGGACGTGCCGGAGTGTCTCAATTGCTCGACAGGACCTCGAACATGTCCGCAATGTCCCACTTGAGAAGAGTGACATCATCACTTACAAGGAGCCAGCCCCACTTCGAGGCTCGTGACCTTCACCCCACACAGTGGGGAAGACTCTGTCCGTCGGAAACACCAGAAGGACAAAATTGCGGTCTCGTTAAAAATGCAGCATTGATCATCGATGTTTCTGAAGGATACCCTGAGGCGGACATAAAATGGATGCTGAAAGAACTCGGACTCAGGAATGTGAAAGAGGAAGGGACCCGTGTATATGTTAACGGGGACCTTGTCGGAACACACGCGGATTCCGAGAAACTCGTATGGGAGATAAGGGATCGTAGAAGATACGGTCTGTTGTCGAACTGCATAAACATACGTTTCGACGAAGAGATGCACGAGATCATCATCAACTGTGATGAAGGCCGTCTCAGACGCCCCCTCGTGATCCTCAAAGACGGTCGCACAATGATAACAAGAAAACACATCGAGGGTATCCGCGACGGAAAGGTAACATGGAACGACCTTTTCCGCGAGGGAATAATCGAGTGGGTGGACGCGGAGGAGGAAGAGGACACACTCGTTCTCGTCGATGCGTACAATACACCCAGAAGATGTGAGCACTGTCAACATTCACTTTCGCCCATGGATGCGGATTGGATGAATCCCGGAAAGGATGAGGACGTTGTACTAAAGTGCAGATGGTGCGGAGAAAACATCACCATTCCGTCGAAGATAACACTCGGTCACACGCACATGGAGATAGACCCCATGGTGATCCTTGGTGTTGCATCAGGTATAGTTCCGTATCCGGAACACAATTCCGCACCCCGTGTCACAATGGGTGCAGGAATGGCTAAACAGGCATTGGGAGTTCCTGCCGCGAATTACCGTATCAGGCCCGACACAAGAGGGCACATAATGCACTATCCTGAAGTACCGATGGTACAGACCCAGACTATGGAGTTCATGGGATACAACCATAGGCCCGCAGGACAGAATTTCTGTGTTGCGGTACTTTCGTACCACGGATACAACATAGAAGATGCATTGGTCATGAACAAAAGCTCCGTTCAGAGAGGCCTCGGAAGATCATCATTCCTTAGGTCCTACCGTGCGGAGGAACGTCGCTACCCCGGAGGTCAGGAAGATCATTTCGAGATACCTTCCCCCGACATAATGGGAGCTCGTGCGGATCAGGCCTACGCATCCCTTGGGGAAGACGGACTCATATCTCCCGAATCAGAAGTAACGGGAAGCGATGTCTTGATAGGAAAGACATCCCCGCCCAGATTCTTGGAAGAGGAAACGGATTTCTTGACGCCTCAGAAGAGGAGAGAGACATCCGTCACCGTAAGGCCGGGAGAGAAAGGGTACGTAGATTCGGTCATGGTGACCGAATCGGAGAACGGCTCCCGTCTCGTCCGTGTGAAAGTGAGGGATGAGAGGATACCTGAGCTTGGAGACAAGTTCTGTTCAAGGTTCGGGCAAAAAGGAGTCGTTGGAAGACTGGTGGATCAGTGCGATATGCCGTTCACTTCTGACGGAGTAACCCCTGATCTGGTGGTGAATCCCCACGGTATACCTTCCCGTATGACCATCGGGCACGTGCTCGAGATGATAGCCGGAAAGGTGGGTGCCATGGAAGGACGTGTCATAGACGGTACCGCATTCTCTGGAGAGAACGAGGAATCCATACGTGATGGTCTTGTCAGGAACGGATTCAACAACAACGGAAAGGAGATCATGTACGACGGAGTGACCGGTCGCCAGATACAGACTGAGGTTTACACCGGAGTGATCTTTTACGAGAAACTGCACCACATGGTCAGCGGAAAGATGCATGTTCGTTCGAGAGGACCTGTCCAGATATTGACCAGACAGCCTACCGAAGGTCGTTCCAGACAGGGAGGTCTCAGGTTCGGAGAGATGGAACGTGACTGTTTGATCGGTCACGGTGCTGCAATGGTCATCAAAGACCGTTTGTTGGATGAATCCGACGGAACACAGCAGTACATCTGCGGTAACCCTGCATGTGGCCACATTGCGATAATGGACAGACACGGATCGCTTTATTGCCCCGTGTGTAAGAACAACTCAAGCATTCACTTGGTTCAGACATCATACGCTTTCAAGCTTCTGATGGACGAGCTCTTGTCTCTTGGTGTCGCCATGAGACTTCAACTGGAGGATTTGACATGATGCACGGTATCACGAAAAGGATCGGATCGATCAAGTTCTCGTGTGTTTCTCCCGAAGAGATAAGGAAGATGTCAGCTACCAAGATAATAACCGCTGACACATACGACGACGAAGGATATCCCATCGAGATGGGTCTTATGGACCCGCACATGGGAGTCATCGAACCCGGGCTCAGGTGTAAGACCTGCGGATGCAAAGTGGACGAATGTCCCGGACACTTCGGGCACATCGATCTTGCCATGCCCGTCATACACGTCGGATTCATCAAGGACATCAAACTCATGCTGGAGAGTACCTGCCGCAACTGCGGAAGGATCATGCTCACTTCTGAACAAATAGATGCCCGCAGGAACGACATGTCGGAGATGAGGGACCTCGGAGGAGGAACCATCGACATCAAGAACTTCTCCAAAGAAACGGCAAAGGATGCATCCAACAAAGGAATATGCCCTTACTGCGGTTCGGAACAGATAAAGATCAAATTGGATAAACCCACAACATTCAGGGAAGTGGACGATAACCACAAGCTCACACCCAAAGAGGTGCGCGAGAGACTGGAACGCATTCCCGATGAGGATCTCAAGACTTTGGGAATGGATCCGGCCACATGCAGGCCTGAATGGATGATATTGACCGCACTGGCAGTTCCGCCGGTGACGGTAAGGCCGTCCATTACACTTGATTCGGGAGACCGATCGGAAGATGATCTGACCCACAAACTCGTGGATGTTCTGAGGATCAATCAGAGATTGAGAGAGAACCGTGATGCGGGAGCTCCTCAGCTGATCGTCGAGGATCTGTGGGAATTGCTGCAGTATCATGTTACAACTTATTTCGACAACCAGACCTCGGGAATACCTCCCGCAAGGCACAGATCCGGACGTCCATTGAAGACGCTGGCACAGAGACTCAAAGGAAAGGAAGGACGTTTCAGATCCAACCTTTCCGGTAAGCGTGTCAATTTCTCTGCACGTACGGTCATATCCCCCGATCCTCTGCTTTCGATAAACGAGGTCGGAGTACCTGACAAAGCGGCAAGGGAACTTACCGTGCCGGTTCATGTTAACGAACATAACATAGAGAAACTCAAAGAGATGATAGCTCGCGGCCCCGAACCGTCGGAGAGCGAGGTCTACCTGCCTGGCGTCAATTACGTTATACGTGCTGACGGAAGGAGGATAAGAGTCACGCAGCGTAACGCGGCAGAGGTCTCTGAGAATATAGAGGTGGATTACACCGTGGAAAGGCAGCTCATGGATGGAGATGTCGTGTTGTTCAACAGACAGCCTTCGTTGCACAGGATGTCCATGATGGCACACCGCGTCAAGATAATGGACGGACGCACATTCAGGTTTAATCTTTGTGTTTGTCCCCCGTACAACGCGGATTTCGATGGAGATGAGATGAACCTTCACGTGCTCCAGTCGGACGAGGCCCGTGCTGAAGCCCGCATATTGATGCAGGTTCAGGAGAACATCTTGTCCCCGAGATATGGAGGGCCGATCATCGGTGCCATTCACGATCACATCACCGGAGCGTATTTCCTTACTCATGAGAATCCGCATTTCGACAGATTCGAAGCAATGAACATCCTTTCCAAACTTCCCGATGTGAAGATCCCCGAACCGGAGATCGACAGCAACGGAAAGGAATACTGGACCGGAAAAAGATTGTTCTCGATCGTACTGCCGGAAGATTTCCGCACCACATTCAAAGCGAATATCTGTCAGAACTGCGACGTTTGTAAGAGAGAGAACTGTCAGTTCGACGCTTACGTGAAGATACGCGGAGGGCAGCTTCTCTGTGGAACAATAGATGCGAAAGGCATCGGTAACAGCAAAGGAAAAGTGCTGGACAGGATAGCCCGTGACTACGGTTCCGAGCGCGCGGCAAGATTCATCAACGAAGTTACCAGACTCGCTTTGGGTGCGCTGATGAACCACGGTTTCAGCACCGGTATCGGCGATGAGGATATACCCGAGGAAGCGGCGCTGCAGATAGCAAGTTACAACCAGGAATGTATCAATGAAGTGTCTCAGCTTGTTGAATCATATCAGAACGGTACACTCAACCAGATGCCGGGACGTTCTCTCAGGGAGACGCTCGAGGTGCAGGTCATGCGTGTGCTCGGGCAGGCTCGTGACGAAGCAGGACGTGTTGCAGGTAAACATCTGGGTATGTCAAATCCCGCGGTCATTATGGCAAAAGCGGGAGCTCGTGGTTCAATGCTTAACTTATCTCAGATGGCAGGTTGCGTCGGACAGCAGGCGGTTCGTGGTGAGAGATTGGCCAGAGGATACTGGAACAGAACATTGCCCCATTTCGACAAAGGCGATCTCGGAGCATACGCCAGAGGTTTCTGCTCCAACTCGTACAAATCGGGACTCAACCCGACGGAATTCTTCTTCCACGCAATGGGAGGAAGAGAAGGACTTGTGGATACCGCGGTCAGGACATCAAGGTCCGGTTACATGCAGAGGAGATTGGTCTCAGCTCTCGAGGATCTGAAACTGACCGCTGACGGAACTGTAAGGAACACTGTCGGTACCGTCGTCCAGTTCAAGTACGGAGAGGACGGAGTGGATCCGTCCAGGACCGTAAGAGGTAAGGCAATAGATCTCGATGATCTGTTCGCAGAGGTCCTCGGAGATGAGGCCGACACGCTTCTCAGAGTAGACGAAAGGGATCTGAAAGAGGATTACGGCTCCAGAGAGAAGGACGAAATGGAATTCATCGAGGAAGAAGAGAGCGAGGATTACGAGGATATCGATACCGATTACGAAGGAGGAGGTGAATAAGATGGCCAAGAAAGACACGCTCAAAGCGTTGGTGAGCAGGGACATAAGCGAGGAAGTCGCCGAGCTCCTGTTGACCAAGTACAGCACACTGAGTGCAATAGGCGTTGCAAGTGTAGAGGAACTTGTTGAGGTAGGTCTGTCCGAAGAGGAGGCCGAATCCACACTTTCCAAGATAGGTAAACGTGTGGCCAAACCCAGTACGTCCGCGAAGACCAAGAAGGTCGTTCAGGAAGTCAAGGTCGAACCCATGGAGGAAGTGTTCTCCAACCGTGTTCTCTCGGAAACAGAGAAGAGATTAGGAGAGATTTCTGAACGGATCGGGATAAGCCTTCCGATAAAGATCGTCACTGACATCTCCGATATAATCGAGAATGCAGACCTCAGTGATGAGATATGCGAGAAGTTGATCAGGACCGCTAACAGGATGTACACATCCCACCTGATGGACAAGAATGAATCCACCGGAGTAATGGCAGCACACTCGCTGGGAGAACCCGGTACGCAGATGAACATGCGTACTTTCCACTATGCAGGAGTCGCGAACATTAACGTTACCCAGGGTCTTCCCAGGTTGATAGAGATAGTGGATGCCAGGCGTGTTCCAAGCACCCCCTCGATGGAGATACCATTGATGGGCATTGCCGCAGAGGACGAAAGCGTGGCACGTCATGTTGCGTCGGAAATAGAAGTGACGTCATTGCTTGACATTGCATCTGTCGAGACAGACATAACGAACATGAGATTGATAGTGAACCCCGTCGTAAAGAAGATGACCCAGCGTGGTCTCGAAGTAGAGGACGTGGTCGAAAAACTCAACAAGATAAAAGCCGTTCGCGGATTGGTAAGGTCGGAAGGATTCCAGATAATAATATCATCGGACGAACCTTCCTACAAGAAACTCCAGACGATGTATGATTCCGTCAAGAATGCCAAGATAAAAGGTATAGATGGGGTCGCAAGAGCGGTTCTCAGCAAGACCGGAGGACAGTGGAAGATCGTTACAGAAGGTAGCAATCTAAAAGAGGTCCTCAAAGTGGAGGGGGTCAACGCTAATAAACTGATGACCAACAGTATCCTTGAAGTGGCCGATGTTCTTGGGATAGAGGCTGCAAGGAACTTCATCATCCATGAGGCTATGGGAACTTTAGGAGAAGCAGGGTTGGATGTGGATATCAGGCACATCATGCTCGTGGCGGATCTCATGACAAATGACGGTTACGTGAAAGCCATCGGAAGGCACGGAGTTTCAGGAAAGAAATCATCTGTGCTCGCCAGAGCGGCATTCGAGATCACCGCCGCCCATCTTTTGCATGCGGCAATGGTTGGAGAGGTGGACAGTCTTGAGGGAGTAACAGAAAACATCATAGTAGGACAACCGGTTACCTTGGGTACCGGAGCAGTAAACCTTGTTTACACACCCAAAAAGGGGGATAAAGAATGAGCGAGAAAATAGATATAAGCAGAGCATTGAAAGCCGCGATCACCACTGGAAAAGTGGAGTTCGGGGTTGACCAGACCGAGAAAGCAATAAAGACAGGAACAGCACAGATGATAATCCTGTCCAGAAACTGTCCCAGCAAAATATTGACTGGCGATGTGGACGTGAAAGTACACGTATACGAGGGTAACAACATGGAGTTGGGTGCCCTTTGCGGTAAGCCTTTCTCAGTGTCCGCGCTCGCGGTCATTGACAAGGGTACCTCTAACATCTTAACGCTGTGAGTAACATGTCAACGGATATCGTACTTACTGAGGACACACTCAGATACATAGCACTGTTCACAGCGATAACCAAAGCGAACCCCATAGACTGTCTGGATGCAGACGATAAATTGGTCTTTGTGGTCGAAAAGGGTCAAGGGAACATTGCAGTCGGAAAGAAGGGAGAACATGTAATAAGGCTGAAGGACAAGACCGGGAAAAATATTCAGGTCGTTGAGTATTCAGAGGATCCCGAACAGTTTGTTATGAATGTATTCCATATATATGGGCCTCAGAAGGTCGTTATCGAACAGCGTGGTAACATAACGCATGCCACGATCACCGTGGACCCTAAGCTCAAAGGACGTGCGATAGGTAAAGCCGGCAAGAATTTGCGTATTGCCAGAGATATCGTGAACAGACATCACGAGATCCAGAGCATAAGCGTGGATTGAGCCCCCCTCCGGTGTAAACAGCTTACAAAACCACTTGATCTTGTTTTTTACCCAGCGGGGTACGTTCTACTTCCATTCTGTCCGAAGTGGAATATTCCTCCACCACATAACATTTGTAAGGGAGATTGTCAGCGATCCTTTCCAGTATCCATGATGCGATCTCTATCCGGTCACGGTCCCTGTCCACATACAGAAGCGATGAAGGGACCTTGTGTTCTTTTGTCAGTACGGTCATGGCTGATTCCAGATCATCCGCGTACACTATACCTTTTATCAAAGTGCCGTCTTCGGTGATAAGATCGTACTTCTTGGCGATATGTTTGGCGCGGCGGAGCAGTCTGTTCCTTAGCTGGACTCCGTCCTTGAACGACGAAGAACAGAAGTGTATCGGATATTTTTTGTGTTTTTTCATGATCTCGATCGCGATATCTTCTGATCCGAGTATGGATGATGACAATTCATCTTTTATTTCGTATCCGCAGTCTTCCATCATGTTCCAGTTGCTCTCGGAGAATTCAAACTCATTGATGTTAACGAATTTGACCCCTGCGTTCACAACTGCGATAATCAACTGTTCCAATTCTTTTTCCATGTCGGGTATGGCGGGTATTTCGATCCCGACATCTAATCCTTTGATGGAAACGATCTCCGATAGAACGCCGGTATCAAAGGAACCCCATTGTTCCATAGGAGGATGGAATCGTATCTCATCCAGGCCGGCATTTTTGAGATCGATCACTTTCTTTACATCCATCGTAGAGGTGTACAGATGGATGTGATGTCCCCTGCCGAAGTGCTTTTTCAGTATTTTTATGGCCTCGATCGTCCGATCCATGGCCGTCAGAGGATCACCGCCGGTTATTCCGGTTCCTTCGGCATCCATCATTTCGGCTTCTTCCAGGATCTCTTCAAGGTTCGTTATGCGTCTTTCGTTTGCAAATATGACGTCTTTGTCCTTCTTTTCGGGGGATACAGGGCAATAAAAGCAACCTGTTCTGCAGATTCCCGTTATGAACAATACCATCTTGGCCCCTGTGACGCAATATCTGCATCCTTTCGGGAGCAGCATATTCGAGGCGGAACCGTACTCATATTTCTTGAAAGACATCAAAGCATTATGGATACGATGTTTTAATATACATCGGGCCCCTACAAATTTTTCCGATGAAAAGAAACACGGGATTGATCCTCGCACTAGACGAAACCGATGAGGAGAAGGCCATTGCGATCGTGAACGATGTGGCGGATCTCGTAGACGCTGTCAAAGTCAATTGGCCGTTAGTACTTTCTGCAGGTCCCGGCATAATAACAAAACTTTCTGGCACAGTGGATGTCATATGTGATTTCAAAGTGGCGGACATACCTAACACCGTGCGTCTTATCGTAGAGGAAGCCGTTCTCAGAGGGGCGGCAGGAGTGATCGTTCATGCGTTCACCGGAGAGGATTCATTGAATGCGGCGGTGGAAGCGGCAGGAACGAAAGTGGAGATATACGCGGTTACAGAAATGAGTCACCCTGGAGGAAAGACATTCACATCCCTTCATGCTGAAGAGATGGCTGCGATGGGAGTCAGATGTGGGGTTGCCGGGTTTGTAGCTCCGGCAACAAGACCAGATAGGATTACTGCGATAAGGGCGATGGCAGGAAACAGAACGATAATCTCTCCCGGGGTCGGTGCTCAGGGAGGAAGCGCAGCATCGGCGATATCTGCAGGTGCGGACTACGTGATCGCCGGAAGAGCGATATACGAAGCAAAGGACCCGAGAAAAGCGGCCGAGAAGGTATGCGAAGAGATATCGGATCTGCTGCGATATTCTCGTATGTAGGATAGGCGCGCGTGTCCATAAACCTATAAATACGCATTCAGGCATCAACCTCTATTCTACAGCACGGAGAATAATAGAATGCGCAAATTTGGAGTTAGGTCTGCCAGACCCACAACGGACGAAGGATTCTTGCCGGCATCAGACGATGCTCAGGAGTCATTGTTCAGGAGAGAGTGGCGCCTGATAACGTTGCTGGCGATAATGATCATTGCATTTGTCATCAGATTCATTTTCGCTTACGGCGTATCCGCAGGCAGTGATTTTGCACTGTCGGGCGGTTCGGGAGCATCAAGCCACCTGCACACGATCGAAAGTATACTCAACGGAACCTTCGCGTTCACGGATACGGCCTTCAATTACCCGGTCGGGTCTGTTAATGTGTTCCCGGCCTTCATGGACTTCATATTGTCAGGTGTCGCGGGAGTGGTTTCGTTATTCGGCGTTTCATCGGGAACGGCCGCAGCGGGAACATTGGCCTTTTCGGCCCCGATATTCGCAGCATTGACATGCTGGCCTATCTATCTGATCGGAAGGAAGATGTTCAACGATGAGAAGACCGGCCTTTTGGCGGCGATCTTGTACGCATTCTTCGCACTTCTCATAATGACCACCGTTTTCTCAAACGGAACAGAATACGCCTTCGTAGGATTCTTGTTCGCCTTCATGGTATACTTCCTGCTCAGAGCAATGGAAGGATGCGATAAAACACAGCTTGGAGGATTCAAAGCTGTATTGGAAGACAAGAAAATACGCAAGAACGTGCTGATAGCGGGAATCCTGTTCGCCATGATCGCAATGTCGTGGAATCAGTTCCGCATAATCCTCTTGATGATGATATTCTTCATGATCGCTCAGACATTGGTAGATCGTTTCAGATCCAAAGATGTGGCATTGACTGTCGGAGTGTACTCCGCGGTAATATTGCTGGGCGTTCTGATCTCTGCACCGTTGTACGTGTTATCCGGCCTATGGGACCTCGTATTCTCAGGTCCGTTCATTTTGGCGTTGATCGCGGTCGCACTCATGTTGTTCTTCAGCATGACCGTGAACAGGTCATGGGTGCTGATGTTACCCGTGACGATCATTATTGCCGCGGTGATATTCGTTGTATTGTACTTCGTATCTGGAGATTTGTTCTCTGCAGTCATCAGCGGTAACGAATTGTATACTAATCCGCTGATCTCAGAGATGGCGGCAACATCAAGACACACAACAATATCCTCAATGGCGGCATTCTTCGGATGGGTCACACTCTGGCTCCCCTTGGCGCTGTTCGCTTATATGCTCTATAAATATCGCAAAAACGCTGAATCTAGAAAGTACACATTCATCATGTGGTGGCTCTTTTTGATGTTCTGCATTGGATGGTACTCATCATCTTATGCAGTGATCGCAGGTGCAGGATTCGCGGTAGGTTCCGCAGCGCTGATTTTGAAAGTAGTTAGAGCAGCGGATATCAAAGGATACGTTTCCGGTATGAGGGGCAACGGCGTGAAACACGCACTGCGCAAATCACTCAAGCCGATACAACTCTTCACTGTCGTCGCGATAGTGGGATTGATAGTGGCTCCGAATGTGGCATTTGCAATAGATGCCGCAACCCCTTCCAACAGTAACGACGGAGACGGTTATTTCGGAGGAGGGCTCGGCTACACGATAATGACAGACGACTCCAGCGATCTTACCAGATTGTGGAGTACTTACGAAAACAAGAACAAAACAGGTGCGCTTGTAACTTGGACAGGCAATTCTTTCAGTGCGGTTGCGGACGGAAAGTTCAATTCGGTCACTGATGCCTTTGGAGGAGGAGCGGCCATGATGGCATATCTCTTCCTGGCAGATAGCAGTTCCAAGGCAACAGCAGCGATGATAATACGTTTGATACTGTCCGGAGATATTGAGAATTTCAGATCGGCAATATTGTCCGCAGGACTTAATTTCAACACAATAAAGGGATACATAGACGACCCCTCCACAGCAGTCGAAGAGGTCGAGGCCAACCCGACAACGTATCCCGGACTGAGTTCCAATGTTACTGAGGAGAACGCGTTGTATCTTGCTCTTGGAAATTACATAACAAACTCACTCACCAATTCCGAGGTCGACTCGTTGTACAATGATGTTCGCTCGGCAAGTGGTGAATCGATATCTTATGTGACGGTGGACAGATCAATGCTCCCCATCGCGTATGGGGATGGATCTTTGTTCTCGAGCATAGCATTCCTCGGAAACTACAGTTTCAGCAGCATGTACGGGGAACCATCGTACTTCTACACGTACAACACAAACACCGGATATGCAGTCTACTCGGATGCGATGTATGATACATTCTTCTGGAGAGCATATATCGGAATGTCTCCTGCCGCGGCGGGATTCAGCGGTTCGATAGACTATCTTAACGCCCTCGGTTTGAGTGACGGTACGACAAAAGCAAACCCCGGATTCGGAATGCCCGGATACAAGGTTGCGTATTGGAGTGTAATGTACAATCCCAGCGACAGTGCCACAGGAGCCAGTGACGGATGGGAGAGAATGGACGCATACGAAGCGATCGCTCTCCAGGACACACAGGGCGGAATGATCAACTACATCGCAAGTGTCGTCATGCTTGAGTACGATCCGGACAACTGGTCGTCCTTCGAGGGACAAGTTAACTATGCCTCGTCCTCCGGAAACGCCGGAGCAGCGGGCATAAGGGTAGCGGTCTTCGAAAAGGCAGAATACTCTACAACAGGTACCGTGGAATATGTACAGAGATCCACCGCATTCACGAACGCGGACGGATCGTACGAGATCATGGTCCCTACGGACAAAGATTACTACGTGACATTCTCTTCCGGATCGAATGCAATGACCGGCGGATTCATAATGAGTACATATGAGGATGTCTCATCGATACCTACGGTCATCAATCTGGCGGCAACGAGTCTCAGCGGAAGTGTTGTGATCAATTCTGCAGCCTATACTGGGGACTCATACGTGATCATAGAAGGCACGGCATCCAAATTCCGTGCACAGGCCAGCGTGATCGGAGGCACATACACATTCAACAACATAGTTCCGGACGTGTACACTGTAACGGTGTACACCGCAACTGGAACCGAGATCAATAAAGCTAGTATCCCTGTCAACATCGGGAACAATGTCGGTGCACGCATATCTGTAACATCAGCAGTAATCACCGTCACTGTAACAGATCAATTCGGTAAGAGCGTTAATTCTCCAAGCAGCACTGTGGTCGCAATGAACAATTCGACCGGAGCAGTGTTCACCGCACCGATAGAGGACGGACAGGCTAAGGTTTCTGCGATCCCTGGAACTTACACGATATACGTGTCCGGCGGAGGGTTGGTGTCAGCATCGAACCCCTCGGTTACGGTGGAAAGCACCAGCGGTAAATCCGCAACGCTCATAGCGTACAGTGCGAGGAGCATATCGGTCACAGGAGCGCCCTCAGGCAGCTCGGTTTCGATAATGTCCTTTGGATTCATGTATTCGCCTGTATCCGGAAACTATGCGGTGCCGGTAGGCGGAGGCAACAACGGTATGTACACTGCGTACGCGGTAAGTGGCAACACAGTCTACTATGGAGCATCGTCGGGATCGGCAATAGCGCTCAGCTCTTACACCGGATATGATGTGAGAGGAGTGCTCAAGGATGCTAACGGTGAAGTTACGGCAGGAACAGTGGCGTTTATTACGCCTACCGGTGCGACCTTGATATTCGCCGCCAACGAGAAGGGCGAGTTCAACGTTAAACTCCCGGCAGGATCGTACACGATGTACGCATACAACAGCTCGATGAACGCGCTGTTGAAGACCGTGAACATCTCTTCGAACAACAATCTCGGGGATTTGAAGATGGAAACAGCGCGTACCCACACGATAACCATCAACTATTCGACTAACATGTCCTCCGGATCCACAAAAGGATTGGCATTTGTGGATGTGAAGATGGAGATGACAATGGATGGTGTAACTTACGAACTGACCATGAAGACGGACACAACGGGCGCAGTAGCGTTCAAGGTACCGTCTGGATACAGTGCGGAACTGACCACGGATGCGATCAACAACGCCATGTTCGACATGGACAGCAGATCGACAACGGCGGCAGCAGGCACAGGCAACACCTCTAACACATGGAGGCTGACAGCAAAAGAAACTCCGGACAGTACGAATTTCGTCAAACTCGTACCTGTGACCAGCTCTGTGCCAGTGGATATTACACTCTACAACAATTCGTCTACTAAGTACGAAGGCATATCGACAACACCGGTATACGTGGTCCCGGGACAGTACACAGCCTTGATAGAGGGAACCAACGGACAATACTTCAGCGGTACGATATACATATACCCTGGACAGTCCGGAAGTCTGAATATCGATACGACGAATGTTGCGACAGTGACAATCACCGCCCCAACATCGGACAAGATAACCGTAACATCCACCGATGAGGGAAAGTACTTCGTCGATTCTGATGACAAACTGAAATACTACTTCGAGAGAGGACACAGTTTCTACATCACCGCGACAAGCGGAACAGGGGATTCGGAGACAATCGCCTACGCGAGCGTGGACAACATTTCAGGAAACATGACCTTCGATCTTTCCAACAAGGCCGCCAAAGCGGTGATAAAGGGATACGTGGGCGCTGTTGCCAACGGAACACTTGAAGTGAGATACGACAGCGTCAAAGTACCCTTCAGCATATCAAACGGATCTTTCGAGATAACCGTTCCAACTGGAAAGGCATTGTCACTGACTGCTGACGTTACCATAACATCCGGTACGGACACATACAAACTCCATGGTTCAACGACGATGGCAGCCAGTGAAGTGACGGACGGAGCAAGATGCAACTTCCCTGTAACAACATCGGGAACGGACACGGATTCGGCCCTGTCGGGAAGCAATTTCAACTTCTCCAACGGACATGGAACGTTCCAGCTCTCTGTGAAGAACAACGAGAAGTTCGCGCAGACGTATGTTGTCAGCGCAGGACCCGCATGGATCCTTGACACAACATACACAGTGACGGTGGGCGCAGAGTCCACAGGCAATGTGACGGTTTCTGGAACATATGATGCCACAAGGATAGGTGCCGGCAACGAAGACCTCAATGTCTCTGTAAGATCGATAAACGGTACGGACGCAGGGAAGTACGTGTTGCCGGGAAGTATATTCTCGCCATCCTCCACAACCAACATGTATGTTGATATCGGAGGAACGGAAGGTGCCTTTGCGGACGCGGTCAACGGTCATGAGTACATGTACGCGGTGACCATAACCAACAATGACAACTATCTGAAATCCGTGACCTTGAATGTGACCATGAACGGTTCTCCGAGTAACTGGACGTTGGTGTTGTCTGATGCCAACGGAAGGGAGATCAAGAACACGGGCGGCACCTACAGCATCAATGCTTTCGGCGCCACACTCGTCTATGTCAAAGTAATGTGCAGGGACTCGTCGTCTACGACCGTTCCGACAATATCGGTGGCAGTTAGTGCATCATCTAATCTCTTCACCAACAGCAGCGGAGTGACGGTTACAGGAAATACCGCGACATTCAGCATGTCTGCGCAGCAGGCAGAAATGGATGCATCAGACATGACGGCAACAGGTGACGGAGTCCACAGGGAAAGAAGCAGCGTCCCCATAGCGACGATGGTGCTTGCGGCACTGACGGTACTGGCGTTCATTCTGATGTTGTGGCTGGGAATAAAGAAGGGGGTGTTTGTACGAAGAAGATAATTGCGGCAATAGCAGTGCTCACAATGGTACTGGCAGCAGGAATATGCATACTCAGCTCCGCTGATGAGACAGACGCGGCAACCTCTGAGATCAGAGGTGATACGACCGTTGTCAAGGTATCCGGCGAATTGACATTCGACATCGTATTCTTCGAATCCGACAGTTTCTCCACTCTGGAAATAAAGTACTCGGCTGTACTCAACAACAGCAGCGGTAATCTGCAGGCCGGTGCGGTCTCGCCCGCTTCGGGAACTCTTTACAACGGTTTGCCTACAAAACTGACCGTCAAGGCTCCCGCAGAGGCAGGGAAGTATACCCTGGTGGTCTCGTTCACAGAGGTCATCGATGACGGAAATGAGATCAAATCCGAGAAGTCCCTGACAATAACTGTTGTTACACCGATCAAGCTGTCTGCTACCTTGACGAACAACAGTAATGTTGACTTTACCGATTTCACTGTCTACTTCAGAGTGGACGGTGTTCTGGTAGATGACAGTAAGAACACTGTATCTGTCAGGGCAAAAGGGACCACAACCGTATCTTACGATTGGGTCACGGACTCTCTTTCAAACGGAGAGCACACCTTTGAGATAGTTGCGGGTGAAGAGAATATCGGAGATTACAGAGGTTCCATCATCGGAGGGAAAGGTAAGTTCTACATCGGTCATTCTGACTACGGACTGGTCAACATCCTTCTGGGAATAATGTTGGTGCTATTCGCAATCTTTGCTTTCTACTTCTATCGCAAGCAGGTTAAGAACTACGGAAAACCGAAGTCCAGGCGTTAAACTTTTTAAGAAACCATATTTTTCATTAACACGGCGGATGTGATGTCCGTCTGTGTTTTATCCATTATTCCACGTGCTATATCCTGTTTTCTTCTTACGGGAACGATGGCATCGGGAACATCGATGCTCATCAGGGCATCGTAGATCTCTTCCATTTCGGAGTACAGTGACACCGCTTCGGCGATCTTAGAATCTATGAGCATGCTTAACAGCAATCTTCTCATTTCTCCCAAGGAATCCGCAAGACCCAGTATCCATGCCTGAGGTGATATCTTCAGCTCGGAGAATGAAGGCAAAGGGGCGTTCATCACGACCGAGCAAAGGATGACAGCCTCAGCATACTCTCCCATAGCATCCTGCATCATGTTCTGCATGAGCGGATCATCGATATCCGTGACCTTTGTTCGTAACTCTTCAAGGCTTTTAAGGTCTGTTTCTTTCACATGAACGGAATGGATGACCTTCTTTGTAAGGCGGATGATCTCTCTGGAATCTCGTATGGCCTGTTCACGAACTTTTTCGACATGGGATAAAATGTTCACGGCTTCGGCGACGGTGGTTTTCAATCCTTCCATGATTCTGTATTCTGTGATCAGTATTTACAATGATTCGAAAAAGCGCTTTTCAAGATTATTCTTGAATAAATTTTCCTTTAAACGAGGATCGAAAGTATTGCATGGAACAGTTTCAAAAATCATATCGGGATAAGTGATATCAGTGAGAGTAAGGGCATCGGCTCTTGCCAGACCGAATGTGATGTTCTTGCCGTTTAATGCAGATTCCACTTCCGAAATATCCGATTCTCCTTTTCCGACGGATATCACGGCTGCAGATATGCGTCTTATCATATTCCACAGATAGCGTCTGGCAGTGAATCTTATAGTAATGAGATCACCGTCTGTCGAGATATCCATGTTATCGATGGATAGTATGGTAGGTTTTCCGTCCGGTTTGCAGAATCTTATAAAATCATGTTCGCCCTGGAAAAGACCGGCACACTCTGTCATTTTCGATATATTCAGATCATCAAGGGGAATGACATAGCTGTACGTTCTCTGTTCTGCGTGGCGGGGATTGAAAGTATCATCCACCAAAGTGAATGATCTATAGAATAGTCCTTCTGACACGGCGTTCAATGCCTTTGTCAAGGTCAGCGGGTCTTCGATACCGGAATTGAATACGGCCACGTTGCCAAGCGCGTTGACGTTTCGGTCGGTCCTGCTAGCTAGACGGAGGTCAATCTCTTCATCCGTAAGATCGCAGAGTTTTTTGACATTCTGCAGGATGTCTCCTTCTACAGTTCTTACGTCAGGCTGGATCTGAGAGCCGCAGAAATCGATACCCAGATACGCGATTTTTATCGCAATCCTTATCATGGGAGGATCTTTTTCATGTGTTCCGTTTTCTTCTGTATCATCGCTAGGGTACCTATGTCGTGACGTACGGATATGGCTTTTCCGCGGACGTAAGTAAGCGCCTGTTCACAGTTTCTGTTGGCTTCTTCTATCGTTACGCCCAT
>JGI996J12353_1000165_pt1 | contig 19018 bp, 12 predicted proteins | sample IntmicLarv5ML5BL_FD_12353 | JGI IMG/M metagenome (IMG submission 12353) | reverse complement strand
TTTTTTTCCATGTGTGTGAGTGCAAAGATATTTTTATCTTTTTAAAAAGCAAAACTTCGGGAGTAACTTTTTTCTTCTTTCCTCCTTGTTTACCTATCACGGTGCATACGAAATATACGCTATAGATAGCACTGTACAATATACCGTATATACAGAATGGCGCACGACCTACGCAGCTGTGCAACCCACTCTGGGGTTGAAAGACAGGGCGTGTCCTGTCCGCCGGAAGACTCCAGTCGCTACGCTCCCTCTGCATTTCCGGCGGCTATTATTATGCAACACCTACGGCGTTGGACACAAAAAAGAGAACACTTTACTGAACACCCTACCTGCAAGGGCGGCATTATGTATAGCGCAGCGACGCCCTGGGTTAAGCGTAATGTCGTGCCTGCGGCACTCTAAGTGACCCTAGAGCATCATCCGATAGGATTTATTTGCACATTATTATATAAGTAGCGTTTTATACTCTTCTTCGGAGTTTTTTCGAACTCGGTGGCGTGTAATTGTATCTCAGCCAGATGCTCGTAGGAGGCGAGGGAGGCGTTTGCGAGCTTAAGATTTTCCTGCATTATGCCGACGAAGTCGCTGTGGTCGATGCCTTGATTGTCAGCCATGACGTAGTCGGGGTAGACGAGGGCAATCAGTCGCCGTCCTCTCTGGACGACGACGCTTTCCTTGACGTACGGCAGTTTGTTTAGCTTGTATTCTATCTCTTCAGGATAAATATTTTGTCCGCTTGCCCCTAGAATCATTGTTTTGCATCGCCCGCAGATGTAGATTCGGTTGTCGGCGTCGATTGTGCCAAGGTCGCCCGTGCAAAGCCATCCGTCGTCGGTGAATACAGCGGCAGTTGCCTTTTCGTTTTTGTAGTATCCCTTCATTACGTTAACGCCTCGCACTTGAATCTCGCCGACGATGTCGAATTGATTATCAGATGCGATTCGCACCTCCATGATGTCCTTTAATATTTGTCCACACGATTCCAATTTGTAGTCGGATGGGGTGTCGTAGCTGATAAGCGGTCCACATTCGGTCATTCCGTAGCCTATTGTGAAGGGGAATTTTATTTTATGCAAGAAGTTGGCGACTCTTTGATTCATAGATGCTCCACCGACGATGACGGCGCGGCATCGTCCGCCAAGAGCTTCGCTCAATTCCTTGCGAACTTTGGCGTAGATTATAGTATTGAGGATTGGGATTGTTAGTGCCTTCTTCATTTTCGAGGTCTCTAATTTCGGAAGTATCATCTTCTGATATATTCTTTCGAGTATCAGCGGCACCATTAATATAATGTGAGGCTTCACCTCGGCAAAGGCTTGTCGTAGTATCATCGGCGAAGGCGCTTTCTCCAAAATATAAACGTGAGCTCCTATTGCAAGCGGCAGCAGCATGTTGAACGTGCAACTGTAGGCATGGGCGAGTGGCAGAAAACACAGTTCCCGCTCGCCGCGTTGGAGCAATCCGAGGCTCCGCGTGTATAAGACATTTCCCGCAAGGTTGCTGCCGGTGAGCATTACGCCCTTACTGAAACCTGTGGTGCCTGAGGTGTAGCTGATTTCGAGGACATTTTCGTTTTCATAGTCGGCATATTTGATGCTTTCGGCAGTAAATCCGTTTGGATTCTTCTCGTTCATCTCTCTGCAGATGATTTCTGCGAAGTTTTTATTGTTGTCGTCCCCTTTTTGATAAATATTCTGAAAGCTATTTAGGGAAAAAGCACCTTCGATGTTAGTCATTTCGCCCTCATCGATGGCGTCCCACACGTTTTCGTCGATAAAGAGGAGCTTGGAGTCAGAATGATTAATCACATTCAGGATGTCGGCAGGACTAAATTCATGTAGAATAGGCACAATCACGCATCCGTAAGTTATCGATGACATATAGATTATGCTCCAGCGTGATGAATCCTTTCCCACGAGAGCAATCTTGTCGCCCATCTTGATATCATATTCTTTGAAGACAACATGGATTTGTGCAATCTGCATTGCCACGTCTTTGTAGTATAGCGTGATTCCACTACTGTAGTCAGTCAATGCAGGCAAGTCCCAATGGCTTTTGAAACTTTGCTCATACATTTTAATAAAGTTTTCCTGAATCATGGTAATTTGATATGGTTGTAAGCAAAATTAAGACTATAAAGGATATATGCAAAGTAAAATGGCGGTGGACTTATGCCTTTTCACTAACTTTGTGGGGTAAATAAGATTCAGATTAAATGATTGATCTCTCCGTTTTTGAAAATAAAACCGCAGCTTACTATACATTAGGCTGCAAATTGAACTTCGCAGAAACATCTACAATAGGCAAACTCCTCGCCGAGAAAGGCGTGAGGAAAATCAGAGCCGGCGAACGTGCCGACATCTGTGTGGTGAACACCTGCTCTGTCACCGAACTAGCCGATAAGAAGTGTCGGCAGACAATCCGAAAAATCGGAAAGGAACATCCCAATGCTTTCGTTGTAGTTACCGGCTGCTACGCCCAACTTAAGCCCGACGAGGTTGCAAGTATCGAAGGCGTAGACTTAGTTTTGGGCGCAGAACAAAAACTTGATATCATCAGCTACATCGACGGCTTGACTAAAAACGAAGGCTCGTCGGCAGCGTCTATTTTCGCCTCACCTACAAAGGATATACGCACATTCGCGCCTTCGTGCTCATCAGACGATCGGACGCGCCACTTTCTGAAGGTGCAGGACGGATGCGATTATTTCTGCTCGTTCTGTACAATTCCGTTTGCAAGAGGACGCAGCCGCAACGGCACGATAGCGGACGTTATTGCACAAGCAAAAGACGTGGCAGGCAAGGGAGGAAAGGAGATTGTACTGACAGGTGTGAACATAGGCGACTTCGGGAAGACTACAGGGGAGACGTTTATAGACCTGATCAGAGCGTTGGACGAGGTGGAAGGCATAGAACGATTCCGTATCTCCTCGATCGAGCCAAATCTGATAACCGACGAGGCAATAGACTTTGTTGCATCGAGTAAGCGGTTCGCTCCTCATTTTCATATACCCCTGCAAAGCGGTAGCGACGGAGTACTGAAACTGATGCGCAGGCGGTATGACACTAATCTGTTTCGTCAGAAAATCGAAACCATCAAACAAGCGATGCCGAGTGCATTCATCGGAGTCGATGTGATAGTGGGAACGCGTGGGGAGACAGATGATTTCTTTGAAGAGGCTCGAGAGTTTATTAATTCGCTCGAAATTACTCAGCTGCACGTGTTCAGTTACTCTGAGCGACCTGGAACTCAGGCTCTGAAGATATCGTATGCAGTTGATCCGAAGACAAAGCATCGCCGCAGCCAACAGTTGCTCGATATTTCAGAAGCAAAGCTGCAATCGTTCTACGAGAAATACATTAATCAAGAGGCAGTCGTCCTCTTCGAGCATACGCGCAAGGGTAATATGATGCAAGGCTTCACCGAAAACTATATAAAAGTGGAGATGCCGTATGAAGATTCTGCAATAAACATCCTGAAAACGGTTCGCCTTGGAGGATGGAACGAGGATAAGACTGCGCTAACCGCTAATTACGTATAACTTATGATTACTAATATCAAATATTACTTTCTTCTGTTTTGGGTTAAGTTGTATGCCATCCTGCCAATGAATGCGCTGTACATACTTTCGGATATACTATATATTATTGTGTATCGATTGATAGGATATAGAGTGAAAGTCGCCCGAGCAAACATTAAAGCAGCCTTCCCTGAAAAGTCGGACAAGGAGCGCGAGACTCTGGAGAGGAAGTTCTACCATCATTTCTCCGATTATATCGTTGAGACGATAAAGATTGCGCATATATCCAGAGAAGAGTTGAATAGTCGTGCAGTACTGAATAATCCAGAAATGATAGATAAGCTTATGGACGAAGGACATCCGTGCATAATCATGCTGATGGGGCATTATGGGAACTGGGAATGGTTCTGCGCAACAGGGTCGTACTTTAAGGAAGCAACACTCCGACAAGTATACCGCCCGCTGAACGATAAGGCGGTAGACCGATTATTTATATACTTGCGAAATCGCTTTGGAGCAAAGGGTATTAAAAAGAATGACACGATACGTGACGTGCTAACGATAACAAAGAATAATGAACGCTCCTGCGTGGTGCTGATTTCGGATCAAACTCCAAGTCCGGCGAACATACATTACTGGACGACGTTCTTAAATCAAGACACACCGATCCTGGTGGGGGCGGAACGGATAGCAACTAAAATGAATATACCCGTAGTCTACTCGGATGTGAGGAAAGTAGGACGTGGAAGATACACGGTCGACTTCCGTCTGATAACAGATACTCCCCGAGAGATGCCGGAGTACCGGATTACGGAGGAATATACCCGCATGATGGAGGAAACTATCCTTCGGGAGCCGGCATATTGGCTTTGGACACACAAACGTTGGAAGCATAAAAGATAAAAACAGATGAAAGAGTTGTCGGTAGTGATTCTGAATTGGAATGGTAGAAAGCTGCTGGAGGAGTTTTTGCCTTCGGTGATAGCACATACACCTAAGGATATAGCGGAAGTGGTGATTGCGGATAATGGTTCGACCGACGACTCGGTGACTTACCTTCAGCAGACATTCCCCGAAGTCCGCCTTATCCTGTTAGACCGTAATTACGGATTCGCCGAAGGCTACAACAAAGCGTTGGAGTCTGTGACAGCAGAATATACGGTTCTACTCAACAGCGATGTGGAGGTTTCGGCAGGATGGACGGACGAGCCTTTGCGAATGTTGCGTAATGAAGCATCAATCGCCTGCGTACAGCCCAAGATATTGGCTCAGCGTGATAAAGATTATTTCGAATACGCTGGAGCAGCAGGTGGTTTTATCGACCGCTACGGCTATCCCTTCTGTCGTGGGCGTATTCTACACATAGTAGAAAAGGACAACGGACAATATGACGCTCCGACAGACGTGCTATGGACGACGGGAGCCTGCCTGTTCATTCGTACGGCAGTATATAAAAATGAGGGAGGATTGGATAAGCAATTCTTCGCTCACCAGGAGGAGGTGGATATGTGTTGGAGGCTCCGCTGTCGTGGCTATCGTTTGGTATGTACTCCAAAGTCGGTAGTTTACCATGTCGGAGGAGCTACCTTAAAGGTGGAGAGCCCTCGCAAGACTTACCTCAACTTCCGCAATAACCTGCTGATGCTCTACAAGAATCTCCCAGAGGCAGAGCTACGTCGTGTGATGCTAGCCCGCTTTTGTTTCGATTACTTGGCAGCTATAAAGTTCCTCCTCGGAGGACATTGGGGAAACGTGAAAGCCGTATATACCGCTCGCCGAGATTACTACAAAATGCGCCCAACCTACAAAAGTGCCCGCGAAGAGAACCTGAGAAAGACAATTCTCCAAACGATACCCGAGCGGATACAATCGAGCCTGATATTATCCTTCTATATACGAGGCTGGAAAAGCTTCAAAAGCTACCAAAGCACAAAAGGTCGAATTTGATTCGACCTTTTATGTTTGTTTTATCGGCTTAGCCTTATTGGGAGAGTCCCCAGTTTGTGTTAGGCTTGTCGCCCATTACTAAGACTAAGCTTCCGCCTTTAAGCAGTTCGCTAGCGGGGAAGCTGAAAGTATTCAGCGGCTTACCGTTCAGCTCTGCGCTTTGTACATACTTATTATTGCGTGAGACATTCTTGGCTTCAATTACGAACTCCTTACCACGATCGTAGCGATTGTCCAATCTGATTACAGCCTTCTCATATAAAGGACTGGCTATCTCGTAAACAGGGTCGATGCTGCAACCTCCGTCCGTTTGGAAGATGCCGAGCGATGCCATGACTAGCCACGCACTCATCTGCCCCTGATCTTCGTCTCCGAGGTATGCATTAGCAAGACCGATGCCGTAATAGCGTTCGATTATGGAGCGAGTCCACTTCTGAGTCAGCCAAGGTTTGCCTACCCAATTGAAAAGGAATGCAAAATGCATCGACTGTTGGTTTCCTTGCACAACAGGATAATCCCAGTACTGATCGTTGGGGGCGTTGTATCGCCAAGGCTCGCTTGCATTGAAGCCCCATTCGAGTCGCTCGATGAAACGTTCCCTGCCAATCATGTCCGCCATTGCGGGAACATCCTGAGGAACGAAGAAAGTCAGCTGCCATGCGTTTCCTTCGACGTATTGGTGATTCGCTCCGGAGTGGAATGGGTCGAAGTCAGGCTCCCAGCTTCCATCGCTCCTGCGAAGGTGCGCGTATCCATTCTCAGGATTGATAGCATTGCGCCACCATTCGCCTCGCTCAGAGAATATCTTATAATCGTCCATCTTACCCAAGGCTTTAGCCATCTGAGCAACAGTCCAGTCATCGTACGAATACTCTAATGTATTGGAGAACCGCCCTTTGTCGGAAGGAACAAACTTATGTTCGAGGTAATGAACTAAGTCACGATTGCCAGCATAGCCTCCGGCAACAGATTGGCTAGGGGTAGTCTGCATCTTGCGCATTGCTTCGAAAGCCTTTTCCGTATCGTAATCACGGATGCCCATTTGATAAGCTCCAACGATAAGCGGAATCTCATGCTCAGCGACCATTACTGGGATATACTTCATCCCGGCAGGACCTTTGGCGAGCCATCCGTTAGCATCGTACATCGCAAGCTGCGAACGAACCCATCGGCTACTCCATTCCGGCGTCACCAGATTCCAGAATTGATTGAGATTCCAGAAAGTATTCCAAAAGGCATCGCAACCAAGGGCTACATCGTCAGGATTGGTGAACTTACGCATCACGCCGTCGGCAGAAACCCATTCACCGTTTACATCGCTCCACGTATTTCTGCTGCAGAGAGCGCGATACATATTTGTATAGAAGCGTATTTTCTCTAATCTGTTGTTAGTATGAATATCCACACGGCTGAGTAACTCGTTCCATACATTAACGTGATTGTTACGCACAGCGTCAAAGTCCCAACCGAAAGGCTTACTTATTTCTTCCTGAAGATTCTCGGCAGCGTTCTTAAGGCTTACGAGTGATATACCCGTGCGCACTTGCACGACAGGATTATTCTTTGTGTCGAACATCACCCACGCTCCGCCGTCTAAGCATAGTGTGTCCGAGGCGATGATATCTCCGTCAACCATTTTATTATCCACCCATCCGCCTATTGACGTGATTGGTTGGTCGAACTCCATCACGAAGTGTACCACATAGTCTTGGTCGGCATCGCTACTCCAAACGCGTTCGGACAGCTGGCGACTTACTCCTTCGATGCGTGTGTCACTTACTTTCTTTATCTCGAAGCCTTCCAACACATAGTCGTATTCGGCAGGGATATGCAGGTCGATGATTATCCGCGAACTATCCCTATTAGTCGGATATGTGTATCGTTGGAAGCTGGCACGCGTTGTTGCGGTAAGCTCAGCCATTATGTCGTAGTCATCAAGGCAAACCTTGTAATAACCCAGCGGAGCCTCCTCAGTAGATTTGTCGATGTACGAACGATAGCCCGACGTAACATCCGCTTCGTCACCAGTTACAATCATCAGCTTCCCATTGGTAGGCATTGTCCCTAATCCCGCCATCGTCCACTCATGAATATGACTAAAGCACCCGATACTCTCGAATGTAGGCTGATAACCCGACTGCCATCCTTTGTTTTGATTGTCCGGACTCAGCTTCACCATGCTGAATGGCATCCACGGCCCGGGTGCAATCATCCAACGCGAATGAGCCGTACCGATGCGCGTATCTACATAGTCCGCCAACGTTTGCTCCTTCTGCGGAGTACGCACTACCGTTCCCTGCTTCAATAATATATTATCCGCCATAATGCGATAACTGCTACTCTTCGATTGCCTCACAGCCGGCATTGGAGCTTCCAGTATATACCGCGCAGTATCAATCTTCTCAGACAATATTAATGCACCGTCCAATTCCACCGTCAGCGTAGGATTGCCATCCAAATGTTCCGCATCAATCAATAGCGGCTGATAAAGGCTTCCGCCCTTTCTTATCTCGTAGTTTGCCGACTCTACCTCGCGAAGGAAAACCTTTGAAGGCTTGGTCAGCTCAACATCGTTCGGTCCTTCAAGGCGAATATGGTCGAACAATACCCACGAACCTTCCAGCACAGAGATAGTAATCTGATTGCCACCCGTGCGGATAATGCCTTTCGGTATAGAAATAGAATATTGCTGTTTGCCGGAAAGATTTATCCTGCCGACGAGCGCATCGTCGCCCTTCCCTGCAGGCAGTTGAAACTTCTCAGCAAAACTATTTATACTAACCTTGACCAACGGAGGAAACTCCTCTGCATTTCCTGCAAAGTCGACGAACAAAGTCCAATCACCATCCGTGTCGGATTCAATGCCAAACAAAATATTAACATCGTGCGTACGCCATCCGGCAGTCGTCCAAGTGCCGCCCCACTCATCCTTCGGGCCGGGCAAGACATAGGGAAAAGTCTCCGTCGCCCTATCTCTTCCAACCAAGAAATAGCGATCCTCGAACCCAAAGTCAGCCTCTAGAAACGATTTGTACTTGTCGGGAGCCAAAGCAAATCCGACAGTCGACCCATCGGCAGCACCTATTTCCCAAACCCTGTTAGCACCAAATCCGTCAATTGGAAGCGAAGCAATCGTTAACACAAGCAATAATACGGCAGCAATCCTAGCAAATGTTTTCATAGAATAAACAATTTTATTTCAGGCAAAGAACGCTTTCTTTACCCAAACCATCAAGAGAATTTATTCTGAAAGACTTATACTATATTATTATCACCCAAGTTCCACCGTGCCTGAAATGCAGTGTGTCGTGTGTATCGCTGCGTCGTGTTGTGGTGTCGCTGTGCTGTGTATCTCGTGCTGTGTCCCTAGCGGGCAATGTCATTCAGTCAAGGATTCTATGTTCACTATTTTGAAAAAGTGAAGGTAATTTGTCTCATCGTATTGAAACGACTGTTTCATTGTATTGGAACGAGAGGATGATAAAATCCAGCTTTTTCTGTAAAAGAACACAGTAAGGTCTCTGCTAGTTATTATATTTTTTTTGTCATCGAAAACGACAAAAAAAGGGCGAATGTTGTTTGTATTCGCCCTTCTTTCGTGTCTTTTCGGTTGTTTTTTGCTCTAATGATGCTGTTGTAGGCAAAGATGTATCTCGGGGAAAAGAAAAAACCCCGAAGAGAGTTACTTTCGCATTAACTGCGGTGTAATCTACTTCGGGGTTGGGGGCGGCGACAATAATAGTCGCCTATCTTTATAAATGTGTTCCTATCTCTGGCAGGGATCAGCAGTGTTCGCTTCTAAGCAGGTCATTGACTTCTTTAACCGGATTGAAAGTCTCGATGGGCACCTCTACGAAGAGTGTGTTCCAGTTGCTCATCGCGCCATTCCAGAGTCCGGGAAGTTCAAGTGCTTTTAGGGCCCTCCCGTCCTTGCTCTTTTCTGAAAGGAAGGCTGTCTTTTTGTCTACATATTCGGTGAGGTTATACTTATTTCCTTCGTAATCCTTCACAGCACAGACTAAGTCGACAGGGTTGAAATGTGTTCCATTTTCGAACAAGGCTCTTTTTTCAATATTTGAAATATCTATTTGAGTGCTTTCTAGTATTTGAAGGGAAACTATTCCTTCTTCATTTGCGGCGTAGAATGGTCCGCCCCCTGCTTCACCTAAATTCCTCACCATTCCGCATACTCTAAGCGGTCTCTGCAATATTTTTTTAATGTACAAGACTAATTCGACATCTTCCAAAAGCTTTATCTCAGGGTTGCGGACGCAGAGTTTATTCTGTAAAAAATAAATCATCTCGTGCACTTGTTCTTGAGAGTATTTCCCGCTGTCAATTAGTTCGACATAGGCAAAGATAGTTCTTTGAGTTGAAATAAGCAAGCCGGCTAAAATCTTCTTGTAAGCAACTGTGGAGAATTTGAAGGAATCGGGCACTACGTTATCAATGTTTTTCAGGAAGATAATATCAGCGTCGATGTCGTTGAGGTTCTCTATCAGCGCACCATGACCGCCGGGGCGGAAAAGGATAGTGTCGTCGTCGTTGACGAACGGATTGTTGTCTAAGTCGACAGCAATCGTGTCGGTGGATGACTTCTGAACGCTGAATGTGACGTCATAGTTAACGGAATATTTACGCTCGTAGGCTTCTTGAACTTCACTCACAAGTTTTTTGAACAAGCCGACGTGTTCAGGCGAAACAGTGAAGTGGACGTTGACCTTGCCTGTACTGTTTTTGGCATACATCGCTCCTTCGGCTAGGTGCTCTTCCATTGCAGTGCGCATCCCGTCCGCCGTTTTGTGGAAAAGAATGAGTCCTTTAGGCATCTCTCCGTAGTTAAGTCCCTCGCTGCTGAGTAATGCTGATGCTACTTTTTTATATTGCCCTGAGGCGATTAGTGTTTTGATATCCTTCTCCTCTATCTTAATGCAAGCGGCATCCAATTCGCCATAGAATGCAAAGCGTTCTATATTGTCGAAGAATTTTTTCTCATTATCCGCCATAGGAGTATCATTGGAGGATGCTAAGAAAGTGTAAAGCATTTTGAACATCCTGCTCGCTGCGCCTGAGGCGGGGACGAACTTCACGATAGTGTTGTCGCCTGCGAGGTATTCGCTCCAAGTGTTCATATAATCTGCTTGTTCTTCCTTTGGAATTTCTAGTATTCCTCTTTCAACTGATGCCGACGACATCACATCTAAGAACGGAAATCCTTCGACGAAGCATGAAAGTTGCTCCTCTATCTTTGCCACGCTAATTCCCTTTGCAGAGAATTGCTCTAATGCTTTAGAATCAAACATAAGTGTTAAATTTTATGGTTATCCGCCAGAAGTTGGCTTCTAATGTGTGTTAACTGATACAACAAATATATAAAAATCGCTTAGGTTACAGTTTCCTTTCGAAGAAAAAAGATAAATTTACAGAAGATTGATGATAAAAAGGAGACAGATATGAGTGGCAAAGATTCATTTTTTACGGCAGGAGAGAAAAGAGAATTCTTCTCGATTTACAGACAACTGATCAGAAGCCTTTATTCCTTTATCGAGGATAAGGATATATATAAAATACGGAAACTAATGAACACTTCAGTTTCGATTGAATGCTACAGCAGGGACAAGAATGGTATCAACGGCTTGCTTCGGAATATCTCCACCGCTCTTATCGCAACTAAGGAGATAGGACTTAAGCGGACAGGTATCATCGCCCTCCTGCTCTATCGTCCTGTTATGAAAGGAGAGATTTCCCTGAAGACTGTGGAGACGACCTTCGACAAAGATGTGTCATTGATAATAAGTCGCCTGCTGAAGACTTCCGACCTTTACGCTCGCAACACCGCTATCGATTCGGAGAATTATCACAAACTGCTTTTCTCCTTCGCCGAAGATGTACGTGTTATCCTATTAATGATTGCCGACCGTGTCTGTATGATGAGGATGGGTAAATTAATCAAAGATCAGTCTATCCAAAAACGCCTTGCTATGGAAGCATCCTATCTCTATGCTCCCCTAGCTCACAGACTAGGTCTCTACAAGATTAAAAGCGAGCTTGAGGATTTATCTCTTAAATACATCGACTACGATCAGTATACCTTCATCAAGAATAAGCTCAACGCCACCAAAAGTGCACGTGACATTTATATAGAGGAGTTCATCCGACCCATTCGCGAGAAGCTCGAGAAGACAGGGCTGACGTTCGACCTCAAAGGCAGAACTAAATCGATTCACTCTATCAATAACAAGCTCAAAAAGCAGCAGGTCGAGTTTGAGGAGATATACGATTTATTCGCTATCCGTGTAGTATTGGATTCGCCAATTGATAAAGAACGCTCCGATTGCTGGCAAGCGTATTCAATTATAACCGACATGTATCAACCCAATCCTAACAGAATGAAGGATTGGATCTCCATACCCAAAAGAAACGGCTACGAGAGTCTGCATATTACCGTCTTAGGTCCCTCCAACCGCTGGGTAGAAGTGCAGATACGTACCGTACGCATGGACGAGATAGCCGAAAAGGGATTAGCTGCCCACTGGAAGTACAAAGGCGGCAAGGAAGAGAGCGGACTCGATGAATTCCTCTCCAACGTAAGAGCCGCGCTCGAGGCGAGCGACAGTGAGAGTAATACGATGGACGTCATGAAGGAATTCACCATGGATTTGTATAAGGACGAGATATACGTATTCACGCCGACAGGGGATTTGAAGAAGTTGCCCGTAGGAGCGACTATCCTTGACTTCGCCTATGCTATTCATTCTAAGGTTGGAGGCAAATGCGTATCAGCGAAGGTGAATGACAAGAATGTCCCAATAAAACACATCCTGAACAATGGTGATACGGTATCAATCATAACCTCCCCTACCCAATCGCCGAAGCGAGATTGGTTAAACGTAGTAAAAACACCAAGAGCAAGAGCTCGGATAAAGCAAGCCCTCCGCGAAGAAGCCGCAAAAACGGTGGATTTCTCGAAAGAGCTAATGCAGCGCCGCTTCAAGAACCGTAAGATTGACTTAGATGAATCCGCATTCATGCGATACATCAAGAAGAAAGGATATAAAACAGTTACAGACTTCTATCTCGACATCTCGGAGGAAAGACTCGACGCCAATCAAGTGATAGATGAGTATCTGGAACAAGAAAAAAAGGAAAAGGAGCAGGCAGATCACACAGATGTAAGAAGTGCCGAGGATTACATAACCACAACAGAGGTCGAGGAGATATCTTCGCAACAAGATGTATTGGTTATCGACAAGAATCTGACAGGAGTAGAATACAAACTGGCGAAGTGTTGCAATCCGATATTTGGCGACGAAGTCTTCGGCTTCGTATCAACGCAGGGGATAAAGGTACACCGCGTAGATTGTCCTAATTCGAGGGAAATGTACTCACGCTTCGGCTACCGTATAATCCCTGCACGCTGGAGCGGCAAGGGCTATAGCGGATATGTAGTCACCTTACGCGTTACCGGCAGGGATGATATTACAATCGTAACCAATATCACGTCTGTCATAAGTAAGGAGAACGGAGTTACCCTCCGCTCAATAAACATCGACTCGACCGATGGCATATTCCTTGCAAACTTCGCAGTACAGGTTAAGGATACAACCTCACTTAATATCCTCACCAAGAAAATCAACTCCGTAAGCGGCGTGAATGCCGTAGAAAGACTAAACAAAGGGTAAACCGAATCGGCTAAAATGAAAAAAGGATACACAAGAATGTGTATCCTTTTTTTATAATAAAAGAAAGCCGCACTGTAGATATGAACAAACTCCGAATAACAAGATTTGAGTGCTTTGTCGCCTTTGTAATCCGCTGTGCGAAGCATACCCGAAGGTCGCGGCCCGCCATCAGCAACAAGAGCTGTCTCGGAATTGTATAGATTGATGAGTTTCCCAATCGAACAAGTGCGGCTTAACTCTTTATCTCTACTACAACAAATGTAAATAAGATGATTGTCTTTTCCAAATAATAATTTGATAAGATAGCCCATCATTCTTGCGATGTTTCACTTCTCCCATGTGTATTTTTCTAGCTATTAGGAGGATGCACTTTTCTTAACATTAGCACGAGTGTCCCAATTTCTTCATGTTTTTAATGGCGTATTTCATGAAACATTTCTTATATTCGCTACCTCAAGTTTATTCTTAGAAATGGAAATAGTCATAATTATTGGATTGGTTCTCTTGAATGGTATCCTTTCAATGTCGGAGATAGCTTTAGTCTCCGCACGTAAATCAAAACTGGAAGTAGAAGCTAAAAACGGTGTAAAATCAGCAAGAACTGCGCTGAAGCTAATGAGCCACCCTGATAAATTCTTCTCAACTATACAAATCGGCATCACATTAATCGGCATTCTTACAGGGTTGTACTCCGGTGAGGCTTTTGCTGCTGATCTTGCTAATGTGGTAGATGGTATCCCACTATTAGCACCGTATTCACTAATCCTATCTAAAACAATAATCGTCATTGCTGTTACTTTTCTTACTCTTATTATCGGTGAGCTTGTCCCCAAACGATTGGGTATGGGCTTTGCAGAGGAAATAGCAAAGGTTATGGCAAGTCCTATGCTTATACTTTCTGTGTTTGCATCACCCTTTGTATGCTTGCTTTCGAATAGCACCAGACTTGTTATCCGATTGTTCGGCATTAAATCAATGGACGAGAGCAAGGTTACTGAAGAAGAAATCAAAGCAATAGTAAAGGAAGGGTTCGACGGTGGAGAGGTGCAAGAGGTAGAGCAAGACATCGTAGAACGCGTATTCAATCTTGGAGATCGCAATATCGGTTCGATAATGACTCACCGCGCCGAGCTTGTCTGGATTGATCTTGACGACAGCAAGGAAGCAATAAAGGAGAAAGTACAGGAACATCTATATAATGTATATCCGGTAGCATCGGATAAGCTGGACAATGTTGTTGGAGTGGTACACCTTAAGTCTCTATTTGGTCATATTGACTCGGAAGACTTCTCTCTTAAACAAGTCATTCGCCCCGCTTACTTTCTACCTGAGAATTTAAGCGTATATAATGCCTTGGAACAATTCAAAGAGTCTCGTGCAAAGTATTGTATTGTAACCGACGAGTTCGGAGGCATTCAAGGTGTTGTTACATTAAAGGATATAATGGAAGCATTGATCGGTCAGTTGCCGGAGGTAGGCGAAGAGCTTGACATCGTAGAGCGCGCCGACGGTACATTACTTATCGACGGACAATTATCCTTCTATGACTTCCTTGATCATTTTGATATGGTAGACCTTTACTCAAAATACGACTATAATACTATCAGCGGGTTGATCCTTGAGAAATTGGAGCGCGTGCCTCGTACAGGGGAAAAGCTGGAATGGCTATCATTCATATTTGAGATTGTAGATATGGATGGTGTACGCATCGATAAGATTCTGGTTCAGAAAATAGAGAAAGAAGAAGAGGAAGAGGCATAAAAAAACGCCATCGCTTTTGTTGCAATGACGTTTCTATATCACTTTTACTTCTCCGGAGAAGTATCTACCTTCCCGATATGCTTCATCACTTTAGCATCCAGATAGAATATTAGCTCCTCAGATATATTTGTACAATGGTCGCCGAAGCGTTCCAACTTACGAATAACAGCCGACATATATAAGCCCATCAATGCACTACCGGGAGTAGCGTTGATATAGTCTGCAATAATTTGCATAGATGCACGATTGATCTCATCAACATATACATCCTTCATAAAGATTCTTGAGGCAATCTCTGAATCTTCCTTCTCGAAAGCCTCGCGAGCTATCGCAATCATATCAAGCAATTCTTTTAGCATTATCTGCACTCTTGTCTGACTGATCAACTCAGGGTCGATTGGTTCGCCATCCGGCAGATTGCTTGCGAATCGTGCAATGCTCTCGGCAAAGTCACCAAGTCGCTCAAGGTTCGTATTAATCTTATACATTGCCAATACAAAGCGTAGGTCAATTGCCACCGGAGCATAAAGTGCAATGATGTCCTCGCAATCACTATCAATCTTAAGCTCAAAAGCATTTACGCGTCGCTCCCTGCTCAGAACCTTGTATGCTAATTCCTTGTCGCCTGTAAGCATAGCCTCACCAGCATTATATAATTGCTGATGCACAAGCGACCACATCTCGCTGATGCTCTTCTTCAATGCGTCGATTTCCTGTTCTATTACCTTCATATCTATTGTTTTTAATTATCCGAAACGTCCTGTGATATAATTCTGAGTACTTTCCTTCTCAGGATTTGTGAAAATTTTACGTGTTTCGCCATATTCGATTAATTCCCCGAGATAGAAATAGCCTGTCTTATCACTCACACGTGCTGCTTGTTGCATATTGTGTGTAACTATTACGATTGTGTATTTCTCTTTCAGCAAGTGAATCAAATCCTCTATCTTACCTGTCGAGATTGGATCGAGTGCAGAAGTTGGCTCATCCATCAGAAGGATAGATGGCGAGATTGCCAAAGCACGTGCAATACAAAGACGCTGTTGTTGTCCGCCTGACAATGCAAAGGCAGACTCTTTCAACTTATCCTTCACCTCATCCCAAAGCACTACCTGTTTGAGAGTCTTTACAACCGTCTCTTCGATAATATCTTTATCATTCACGCCATTAACACGCAAACCGTAGGCTACATTTTCAAAGATTGTTTTTGGAAAAGGATTCGGCTTCTGGAATACCATTCCCACATCTTTACGCAAGCGGTCTATATTCACACCCTTATCGTATATGTTTTTACCATCAATGCTTATATGTCCTTCCAACTTTGTTCCCGGTATTAAATCATTCATGCGATTAAATAAACGCAGGAAGGTAGACTTACCGCAACCCGAAGGACCGATAAAAGCAACTGATGAGTTTGCTTCTATCTGCATTGAGATATTCTTCAAGGCATGGAATTCGCCGTAGTAGAAGTTTACATTTTGAGAATCTATCTTTATCATATCCAACATTATTAATTCATTTTTACTTTCTTAGCGAAATAGTTACGCAAAGCATTCGCTAACAGATTTACCACCAATACTATTGCAATCAGCACCAATGCCGTTCCATAAGCCATTCCTCGTGAAGCCTCGATATCCGTTCCGCTTGTCGATATAACATACAAATGATAAGGCAATGCCATACATTGATCGAAAATGCTCTCCGGAAGCTGTGGTAGGAAATACGCTGCAACAGTAAATAGTATCGGAGCAGTTTCTCCGGAGATACGTCCGATAGACAAAATCAACCCTGTGATAATATTAGGGAAAGCCATCGGCAATACTACCCTGTGTATAGTTTGCAACTTAGTCGCTCCCAACGCCAGGCTACCGTGACGGAAACTATCGTTGATACTTTTAAGAGCCTCCTCCGTTGTACGGATTACCAAGGGCAAGGATAATAACGCTAACGTTAACGAACCGGCAATAAGCGAGTCACCAAAACCCATAGTATTAACAAACAATGCCATCCCAAACAAACCAAACACAACTGATGGTACACCACTAAGATTGTTCGTCATCACGCGAACGAAGCGTATCAATTTGCCATTAGTAGCATATTCGTTCATATATATCCCACTCATTATACCGATAGGAAAGCTAATCAAACTACTCCCCAACACGAGGTATAGAGTCCCGACAATAGCAGGAAAGATTCCTCCGGCAGTCATTCCGTCCTCAGGAGCCTTTGTCAGAAAGTCCCAACTGATTACCCCTGCTCCCTTCACGACAATAAAGCCGAGTATCACAAACAAGATTGCTACAACCGAATAACTAAGAAGCGTGAAAAAGCCAAAGAAAGCCTTTTGTGCAAATCGCTTGCGCGTATCTGTATCTTTTATAATTGTCATATTTTAGAAATTTCTTTTTGATGAGATATACTCTACCGTAAAACTTAATATTAATGTGATAAGGAACAACACAGCACCGAGCAAGAACAATGCCTCATAATGCGCACCGCCTGTAGGAGCTTCGCCTAGTTCGGCAGCAATCGTAGCCGGGATTGTACGCACAGGCTCGAAGAATGACGTAGGAATCACGGCTGCATTACCTGTCACCATCAGAACAGCCATAGTCTCACCAATTGCCCTGCCGACTCCCAGTACCACAGCAGAAGTTATACCGGAGATAGAATATGGTATTATTACCTTGTATATAGTCTGCCATCTGGTAGCACCAAGCGCAAGGCTCGCCTCTTTCATCGCTGTGGGAGTCGTTCGCATGGAATCCTCAGCAACAGTAATAATTGTAGGTAGAGCCATTATGGCAAGCACAACACTACCTGCGAGAGCAGTCTCGCCAACAGGAAGATCGAACCACCTTTGTATCAGCGGAACAATAACAACTAACCCGAAGAAACCGTAAACGACAGAAGGAATACCTGCCAATAATTCGATAACAGGCTTTAGCAAATCGCGAGTACGTTTATCAGCTATTTCGGCAAGATAAATCGCGACAGAAAGGCCGAACGGTAGAGAAAGTAGAATTGCCCCAAGACTAACCAACAGCGTTCCAAGCAACAGCGGAAGTAGTCCGAAGATAGGCGCAGGTGTAGCAGTAGGATACCACTTCGTTCCGGCAAAGAAATCCTTCACGCTAATCTTATCGCCAACCATCACACGCCCCTTAAAGTCGTCAGAAAGGAATTGCTTCGGAAAGAAAGCCACGATACCTGGTTGGTTTGCCACCAGCTCACTCAATTTCTCAGGCACGTATTCAAACTCACTCCCAAGCTCCTCTTCTGTATAATAATGTATAAGATCTGAAAAGCGGAAAACTAGTATATCGGCATCAATAGAAGCATTTTTTACATCCTTCCAAGAGGTTACCTCTTCGTCGAAAATTGCCATCAAGGTCTCCGCCGACAAATGTCGAACCGAATTATCCTCGTGTACCGCTACAACATATCCATCCTCAACAACAGGACTGTTAAACAGTCCCGATGCTTCCTTGAAAAGGAAGAATATTATCAGCAAAATGGCGAAGCTGGTAACACTTCCACTGATAAGAAACCCTCCCTCAACTATTTTTTCAAAAAACTTTCTCACTTTCTTCTTCTTTATATTCAGATAGCAAAGGACAATATTTAATATTAAGAAGAGGTTAAACAAGTTTGAAAGAACTGTTACAGATATATTACAAACATATTACAGCACACCTTTTCGGAAGCAAGTATTAAACCATACATAAAGAACGAGTCCTGCTAACCTCACGGTCAACAGGACTCTAAACACATTTACAAAATCCGATGACATTAGAGAGTAATGTCATCTTCGATAAATATATATTTATCTTACAACAACCTTTGTCACTGTTCCATCAACTACCACAGCATAGATTCCGGCAGGAACATTTACTGTAGTTGTTCCAATAACTTTAGCATTGTAAACAACACTTCCGGAGAAAGAAACAACATATACAGTTGCAGACTTAGGAGTATCGATTGTTACAGTACCATAACCGGCAGTTACTGTCGCAGTGCTTAGAACATCGTTAGATGTTGGTCTAGCATTTTTGTCTACTGTAAATTCAAACTCCTTATCATTGATTATAATAGTATGCTTACCATC
>JGI996J12353_1000164_pt1 | contig 19019 bp, 11 predicted proteins | sample IntmicLarv5ML5BL_FD_12353 | JGI IMG/M metagenome (IMG submission 12353) | reverse complement strand
CCGTTGGCAATCATGGACACCATCCTCTCGGCATTCTCTATGTCCAGGTCCTCCCACAACACCAGATTGACCGCATCATCATATGCCGGCGTATCCCTATGGAGGTCGAACAGACGATTGAAGTTCATGAACCTGTGATCCGCGCCTTTTTCAATTATGCCGAATTTCTTCGCAACATGCACGAACCTCCACTTGAGATATGTTGAGTTTAGGATCGTTATGCGCGCCAATGCCTCCACGGTTCCAGGCTTTATGGATCTGAACGTGCTCTCCAGTAGCCTCTTCTCCACGTTCCGTGGCAATTCAAGCATTATCCGGTACGGGTCCGTGGAGACCCCTATGCTCTCTCCCAGCCTTGCGGTCAGCAATGCGGAGTATATCTTGCCAATGGTCTCGTTCACCCTGGTGCCCCAACAGCAGTTCAATATCGCCAACCTGTCGCCGATCTCCAACGTGACCAACTGGTCCGAGGGCATGGGCCATCTTGTCGTCTGCTCCTTGAGATAGTCCATTACCTTGCCCTTGCATGACTCGTCGGCAGGGTAGTCGTCGAGGTTCATCGTCCTCCTCATCATGCCGACCTCCATGGCAACTTCAAACGGCACAGGTATGTCCGAACCCACCCATGAAGGGACGGACCCTACCTCCTTTGCCTCCTCGACAAGGATCTCATCCTCCCTCATCTCGACGATCCTCCATGTCCTTCCCTTGGCGATGAACATAGCAAAGGGCTCTGCAAAGGATGCGACAAAGCTCTCATCCAATGTTCCTATTATCGCCCTAGTGCTTATGTCCCTGATCAGGTATGTCCTCTCATCGGGGATCATGGATATGTTGTTGTAGAAGTAATCCATGCCCTTCTTTGACCTCTTGAACCCATTGTCATCCTCAAAGACCATCCTTATGGACTTCAACTGCTCTAAAACATCGTCCATGGCCCTTCGATCCAAGTCCTTGAAAACGTAGGACCTTTTGAATATCTTGAACGCATCGTCGCGACCGACCCTCTCGCTCATGGTCATGGCGATCATCTGATTCGCCAGCACAAGCAATGGATTTGGACGACTTGGGAAATATTCCAACTCCTTCGAATCGCTTCTCCTTGCAATCACCATGGCCTCTGATATCTCATCGGGGGATGTTGCGAGTATCACAGACCTTATCCTCTCCCCTATCCTATGGCCAGCACGTCCTGCACGTTGGATCATCCTGGAGACCTCCCTTGGGGAATTGAACTGTATCACCAAATCGGCAGACCCTATGTCTATCCCAAGCTCAAGGGACGATGTGCATATGACCGCCTTCAGATCGCCATCCTTGAAGCTGTCCTCGATGGCCATGCGGTTCTCCTTTGACAACGACCCATGATGGACGTCGATTGAGATGCCCTCATCCCACATGTGAAACCTTGCTGCAAGCCATTCTGCCGTCTCCCTGGTGTTGACGAAGAGCAGCAGGGATCTGCTTGTCTCCATCAGCTCCTTCACCCTTTTCATGACTGCGACCATGTCTGGATCGCTTTGCAGCTTATCTTGAAGGACCTCGTCCCCCTCTTCTGGAACCGGGCATTCCGTATTGATCTCAAACTCCCTTTTCGTATCATGTTGACATACGGTAACGTCCCTTCCAACGCCTGAGAGGAACGATTGTATGTCCCCTATGCAACCGACGGTGGCGGACAGCCCCACCCTCTGATACTCGCCTGCCAGCATGGTCAGCCTTTCCAATGCGACGCTCAGCTGTGCGCCACGCTCAGTGTCCGCAAGCTCATGTATCTCGTCAACCACGACCCATTCCACATTCTTCATATGCTCCCTGAGCCTCTTTCCAGTGAACATCACCTGTAAGGTCTCAGGGGTTATTATCAGAACATCCACAGGCTTCTGAGACTGCCTGGCCCTTTCAGCCTGGGATGTGTCCCCATGCCTTACACCTACAGTCACCTCCAATGCCTTGCCGTAATCCTCCATCCTTTTCAACATGTCACGGTTCAATGCCCTTAAGGGAGTGATGTAGAGGCAACGTATTCCCTTCTTTCCCTTTGACTTGAAGATCTCATTGAAGATAGGGACCATAGCCGCTTCGGTCTTGCCTATACCGGTCGGTGCAACCAATAGGACGTTCTCTCCTTTGGAAATCCTAGGGATCGTATCCCTCTGGGGGTCCGTCGGACTGTTGATTCCCCTTTCAGCGAGAGCACTGACTAGCTCTGGACAAATACCTTCGAAGGCCATAATATGAAAAATACGGATTAAATCCGTAATTAAATAGTTTAGGAAGACGCCATCAGACTGGCAATCTGACTGACTTGAATCTCAGCATCGGTGATGTCCTTGGCATGGAATGTGAGGATCTTCCATTCCTCCGCCTCCATCTTCTCCTTTGCATCGGATGGGACGCAACCGCTCTCAAGGACGAAGACCGCAACCTTGTCCTTGACGAAGGCCACTGGGATCATGTGCTCGCTGTATGACAGCCTGAACCTCATGCCCCTTGCCTGAGCGACGGAACGTATGGTCTGCTCTGCAGACTCGCTTATCACCATCGGACCATCTACTGCCACTGGCTTCCTCGCCTCAACACATGGTGCTGGATCTACGATCCCCTTTACCTCTGGCTTAGCCTCTATGGGAGTCTCGATAGGCTTTGTGACCACTGCCGGCTCAAGCTTTGGCTCCTCCTTGGGAGCGGTGACATGCAAGAGTATCTCCGACAGGTCCATGACCTTTATCTTGGACCCTGCCCTCTCGGCACCCTGTCTGAGGTTGACCACGCAGAATGGACAGCAGGTAACAAGGATCTCTGCACCAGTCTCCTCTGCGTCCCTTATCCTCTCAGCGGCTATGTTCACCGCAAACTCGTTGTATTGGCTCTTGAAGCCTCCACCTGCGCCACAGCACCTGGAATTCTCCCTAGACCTGTCCATCTCGACGACTTCCAGTCCCTTGATCTTCTTCATGATGTTCCTTGGGGCATCGAAGACGCCCATATGCCTTCCAAGATGGCATGGGTCGTGATATGTAACCTTTGCCTTGAACTCATTGTTCAATGGCAGCTTCCTCTCTGCGATGAGCTTCTCGACGTACTGGGCGAAGTGATAGACGTTCTGACCGACCTTAGCGTAGTATTTGCCGAAGTCGCATGAAACGGTCTTGTAACATCCAGAACAGGTCATGACCATGTCCTTCGCACCCATCCCATCAGCCTTCTCGACAACCTTCTCCGCACATTCAAGAGAGTACTGCTCGGTACCAGTCCTTAAGAGGGGAGAGGAGCAGCACCATTCGTCCTCGCCGAGGATGTTCATGGTCACGCCTGCCCTGTCCAGGATCTTGACTCCCATCTGTGGAACGTCCTGTTGCCTGTACGATCCTGTGCACCCTGCGAAGAATATCGCTTCTGGTGCATGTGACTTCTTTACCTCACTTGGCCACCAATCGCCCCTCTTGGAATCTGGCTCGCCATATGGGTTGTGACATTCCGCCACCTTGTTCGCCATGCCTTTATGGGCCTTCATCGGACCAGCGCCGTTTTGCACGATCCATGCCCTGACCTTCTCCCAGAACTCCACAAGCTCTATGTTGGCGTGACATACGACCTCGCAGTTGCCGCACCCTGTACATTTGTACATCGCATCGACGAAGTATGGGCTCAGCGAGACGTCTCTGTTCAAAATGCCATCGATTACATTGGCATTGCCGAGTTGGTTCAAATAGTATATCTTACCTCTGGGCGTGACGGACTCCCAGGGAAACTGGTTGTGAGCCTCACAGACGCTTATGCAGTAACCACACTGCAGACATGCGTTAAGCTCCTTTTGAATTCGTGGCATTTTCATCCTTATACCTCCATCTTTTGGGCTATTAAGTACGATTCTTGATTAATTGAATTGTAAGGCATGCAGATATATTAAGGCTTTTGGCTAAAGTGGCTGAATATATACAAAAATAGATATATTAATAATTTTAGATATAACTAAAAACTACTAGAAAAATTTGAATTTCAATTGGTGAAAAAATAAAACAAAAGTAAATGAGACAATTTTAAATCGGATTTTCCGAAGATTTGAAAAACAGATCTCTCTGAGATGGTTTGAAAGCCCTTTTCGATGTTGTTTTAAAAGGACCATCAGAAAAATAAATATATTATATTTAAAAAATAAACAGTAATGAAATATTAATATAATTATCATTGAAAAAATACATGTTTAAATCTAAACTATGATGTGTTTTTAAAAATAATTCAATGATGAATGCCCTCACTTCCAATGAAGGGGGCCGATGAGTTGATTTAAACGTGTGAATGCCAGTAATTCAAAAGTAAATTTTAACTTGAAAAAAGCTAATCAGGAATTTTATACCTAAAATTGACACTTTGGAAAATAAAAAAACAAGAGTGATGAGACAAGAAGGGACGGGCATGCCTGTGGACGTTTAAAACAGGTTTAAAGGAGGCCATAGGCCTATCTGAATGAGCCGTATTCACAGGTAAACGCCACAAATTGGTGGTCGAATCATGCATCCCATTGCCATTGGGAATAGGGTTCGATTGAATCCCATTTTTAACATCATGGATTTTCCTACATCGTCCGAGATGATGCCGGACAATGCATTCCAAGGAACCCATTGAATGAGATTGCATGCCCCTTATATCCTTAACCATCGTTCCTCTTTTGCCTCAATATCCTTCCATACTCCGTAGGCAGGACCTTTAAGAACATCCTAGAGAACCTGTCCCAATCATCCAAAACCACCTTTGCCCTCTTGCTTCCGGTGAATTTCAAATGACCTTCCAATATCCCCTTGAGACATTTTAAGTCGGAATTGTCCAAGGGGTAAAGCTCGATCATTCCCATGTTGCAGAACTTATCGAAGTTGCCCTGTTCATTCAGGACGTATGCCACCCCTGCGGACATTCCTGCTGCGAAGTTCCTCCCAGTCTCTCCAAGCACCACGACGCATCCCCCGGTCATGTACTCGCAACAATGGTCGCCCACGCCCTCCACCACGGCAAGGGCCCCACTGTTCCTTACGCAGAACCTCTCACCGACCTTCCCTGCTATATATGCCTCACCCGATGTTGCCCCGTACAGCAGCGTATTGCCTGCAATGACGTTACCTTCGACATCGCATCCTCTTCTGATTGATATCCTCCCTCCTGAAAGGCCCTTGCCAACATAGTCGTTGGCCTGTCCGTCGAGGGACAGGTGAACCCCCTTCGTCAGAAACGCCCCAAAGCTCTGCCCCGCAGTACCACTGAACGAGATTGACAATGTGCGTCCTGATAGCCCTCCCATCCTCACAATCTCACCGGAGAGCATGGTTCCAACGGACCTGTCCACGTTTGTTATGCCATAGCCAAGTGCAACATCCGATCCGTTGTCGAGCTCCCTGCGAAAATCCCCTATCATCCGCCTGTCCAATGGGTTCAGTGGGATCGATTGCCGCCTGCCCTCGTATCCGCCCTCCCCCTCAAGGACTGCCGTCAAAGGACTCAGGTCCAACATATCCCATCTGTTTCCAGGTCTAGACCTCTTTCTTATGAGCTCTGCATGTCCGATTATGTCTTTCAGGGATCTATGCCCCATCCTGGACAGATGGTTTCTGACGTCCTCGGCTATATATCTGAAATATGTGCAAACGTCCTTTGTTGTCCCCGTGAACCTCTCCCTAAGTGCCCTGTCCTGTGTGGCTATCCCCTTAGGACATGTGTTCATATGGCATTTCCTGCACATCACACAACCCATTGCCACCATTGGGGCTGTGGAGAATCCGTATTCCTCTGCACCGAGCAGTGCAGAGATTATGACATCCCTCCCAGTCTTCATCTGACCGTCCACCTGCAGCCTCACCCTCCCTCTCAGGCCATTTGCCATGAGCGTCTGCTGAGTCTCTGCTAGTCCGACCTCCCATGGCATTCCAGCATACCTTATCGAGGAAAGGGGGGATGCCCCCGTCCCTCCATCCGCACCGGAAATAAGGATTGCATCGGCCCCTGCCTTTGCCGAGCCTGCCGCAACCGTGCCCACACCGAATTCGGAGACGAGCTTGACGCTTACCCTTGCAAGGGGGTTTATTGACTTCATATCGTGTATCAACTGCTTAAGGTCCTCTATTGAGTATATGTCATGATGAGGTGGGGGGGATATCAGGGTTATCCCAGGGATCGTATGCCTTGTGGCCGCGATGACCTCGTCGACCTTGAACCCCATGAGCTGCCCTCCCTCCCCTGGCTTCGCACCTTGGGCGATCTTGATTTGAATCTCATCCGCATCCACCAGATATTCCGCAGTCACTCCGAATCTCCCCGATGCGACCTGCTTGACCTTCGATCTCAGATTCCTTCCATCAGAGGTCAACTTAAACCTCCTAGGGTCCTCGCCACCCTCCCCGGTATTGCTTTGACCTCCTATCAGGTTCATCGACTCTGCCAAGGTCTCATGCGCCTCTATGCTTATCGCCCCAAAGGATATGCCCTCTACGATGAACCTTGACATTATCGACTCTGCAGGCTCCACCTCCTCCAGTGGAATCGGTTTTCCACATTGGACGTCCATTATGCTTCTAATGAACAAAAGGTCTCCATCTGCTAAATCTGCAAACTCCCTGTACATGCTTAGGTCGCCACCCTTGACGGAACCTTGCAGGAGCTTGACAACCCTTGGGGACCATGCATGTGCTTCCCCCTCCTTTTTGTATCTATAGGTCCCATGGTCATCCAAGCCTTGACGGGACGATGGGCCCAATGACTCCATGTACGCCTGAAGGACGTCCCCTTGAATCTCATTCAAGCCTATGCCTCCCACATTGGAGGCGGTCCCTCCGAAGTACTCGTTAACCATGGATTTTGAAAGGCCGATGGATTCAAAGAGCATCGATCCCCTATAGGACCTTATGGTGGCTATCCCCATCTTGGACATTACCTTCATGATCCCATCCTCAACCGCCTTGAGATATCTTCCCTCTGCGGTTTCCACGTCCATCCTCAACATGTCCTTTTCAACCGAGCCCTCGATTATTGCAAACACCAGATATGGATTGATCACGTTTGCCCCATATCCTATCAACAGGGCGAAGTGCATGACCTCCCTTGGCTCGGCTGATTCAAGTACCAAGCCTACCTGAAGCCTCTTCTTGGCCCTCAGAAGATGCTGATGGACCGCTGATACTGCGAGCAAGGACGGTATTGCTGGGCACTCCATGCCCTTGTCCGTCAGAATTATGTAGGAGGTCCCCTCATCCACCGCATCCTCGGCCGCCTTGCAGATGCGTTCTAACGAACCCCTCAACCCAACCTGTGGGTCAAGTGACAGCGATATGTCCTTTGATGTAAAGTTGCGATACTCCAAATGTCTCAAAAGGTCCATTGACCTGTTGTCTATCACCGGATGCCTTACCCTTATCGTGCCGCAGTGCCTCGGGTCTGGTTCAAGGAAGTTGTTGTTTATCGACCCCAGATATCCGTTTATCGACATGACGAGATCCTCTCTAATTGGATCTATTGGGGGATTTGTCACCTGCGCAAACGACTGCCTGAAGTAGGTGAACAACCTGTGATTCATCCCTGACAATATCGAGAGGGGGGCGTCGAATCCCATGGCCCCTGCAGGCTCCTTTGAGTTCATTGCCATTGGCAGTACGATCTCGTCCAAATCCTCCTTTGTGTATCCGAACTCGACCATCCTCCTTTGAAGATCGTCCACTGTCCTTCCAACCTCTCTTCCAGAGGATGTCTCGATAAGATCGAGCCTGTTGAACTCCAACCAGTCCCTGTATGGGTTCTCGCCTGCCAATGACCTTTTTATCTCCTCATCCCGAATTATCTCTCCCTTGGCAGTGTCGATCAGGATCATCTTTCCAGGCATGAGCCTCCCAACCTCCCTTAGGTTGGAATCGTCTATGTCAAGGACCCCCAGCTCCGATGCCAGCACGAAAAGGCCATCCTTGGTCAAAGAGTACCTGGCGGGACGAAGCCCGTTCCTATCGAGCATTCCGCCTGCCAAGGTGCCGTCGGTGAAAAGAACTGCCGCTGGACCATCCCACGGCTCCATCAATATGCTATTGTACTCATAGTACGCCCTTAGGCTGTCTGGAATCGGGTTCTTGCCGTTCCATGACTCCGGGATCATCATGGATATCGCATTCGCCATCGACCTTCCGGACATGTTCAGGAATTCAAAGACGTTATCCAAGCTGGCGCTGTCGCTCATGCCCTCTTGGACTATTGGGAATATGTCCTTTGGGGAGAGCCTCTCGGACTCCATTATCCCCTCCCTTGCCGACATCCATGCGCGATTGCCCCCTATGGTGTTTATCTCACCGTTGTGACAGAGCATCCTGAACGGTTGGGCAAGCTTCCACATTGGCATCGTGTTCGTGCTGAACCTTGAATGGACCATGGCGATTGCCGATTTAAACCTTGGATCTGAAAGGTCTTTGAAGTAGGATCGAATCTGCACCGGGGTCAACATGCCCTTGTACACCATGGTCCTCGTGGAAAGGCTGCAGATGTAGAAACCATCCACGTCAATCCCTGCGACCCTGTTACTGACCCTCTTCCTTATGCTATAGAGCTTGCGTTCCAACTCGTCCTGGCCGTCATAGCTGGTTATGAAGACCTGCACCATCCTAGGCTCGGCATCCATCGCAAGGGCGCCTGGGACGGAATGGTCCACGGGCACGTCCCTCGTGCATATGACATGGACGGAATGCCTGTCGCATTCCTCATTTAAAATGCCCATGCATACGCCTGAGATGCGTTCATCCGTGGGCAGGAAAAGAATCCCGGTGCCATACCTTCCCAACTCTGGGACGGGTATCCCCTGGGCCACTATGAACTCGTGGGGAACCTGTACCATTATCCCTGTGCCATCGCCAGTCTTCCCGTCCGCGTTCTCCGCACCACGGTGCTCCATGCGCTCCAGGATCCTCAACCCATGCTCCACTATGGCATGCTCCCTCAGACCGTTGACGTTCGCCACCAGGCCAACCCCACAGGAGTCCTTGTCGTTTCTGGGGTCGTATAGCCCCTTGGCCCTCATCATGCCATTTCACCTTTATATGAACAGCATCTCTCTGTACTTTGGAAGCGGCCACATCTGATCGTCCACGATCATCTCCAATGCATCCAAGTGAACCCTTAGCTTTTCGATGAGTGGGACGATCCGGTCCTGGAAGAGGATCGCCATCGCCCTTGCCTCCATGTCCACAGACTCGTCGCACATGCGATCCAACATCTCGGCAAGCTCGGCTGCCTCGGACACGTGGAACGATATGTCCCTTATGGTCTTCAGCACATGCCCTGCAAGCTTGTCGAACTCCTTGTCCGAGTACAGGGTCTTTATCCTAGATGCGTTGTCCAGAAGTATGGTCTGGTATCTCAATGCAACGGGGATTATGTGATTGTGGGACAGGTCGCTTATCACACGGGCCTCTATCTCCAACTTTTTGCAGTAAAGCTCCCACCTTACCTCGTTCCTCGCCTTTATCTCAACTTCGGACATCACATTCATGTCCTTGTACATCTTTATCGTCTTTGGCATTGCGAACGAATCGTATATCAATGGAACTGACGTCTCCACATCCAGCCCTCTTCTCTTGGCCTCTGCCTTCCACTCATCGGAATACCCGTTGCCATCGAAGCATATGTCCTTGGATGAGCGATATGCCTCCCTTATCTCGCTAAGCAATGCTGGAACCTTGGCCTCGCCGGCGGATATCCTCTTATCGACCGCCTTCTTGAACTTCCTCAGCTGATATGCCACGATCGTGTTCAGGGTTGTTATGGGCAATGCGCAGTTCGCGGACGATCCCACTGCCCTGAACTCGAACCTGTTGCCGGTGAATGCGAACGGGGATGTCCTGTTCCTATCCGTGTTGTCCTTCAATATCTCTGGAATCTGGGATATGCCTAGGCTTAGCCCCTTCTTGTCATCTATCCTGACCATGTCCTTGGTGTTCAGCAGCTCTTCGAAGACTGCTGTCACCTCATGCCCTAGGAAGGAGGATATTATCGCTGGCGGAGCCTCATTGGCCCCTAGCCTGTGGGAGTTCGATGCACTGGAGACGGATGCCTTCAGTATTGCGTTGTTGTCGTAGACCGCCTTCAACACGTTCGATGTGAACACCAGGAATCTGAGGTTCTCCTCCTCGGTCTTCCCAGGTGACATCAGCCTGAGCCCATCAGCGGTTCCAAGGGACCAGTTGCTGTGCTTCCCGGATCCGTTGACCCCTGCGAACGGCTTCTCATGCAGGAGCACCTTGAACCCATGCCTCTCCGCCACGAGCCTCATCGTGGACATCATGAGAAGGTTGTGGTCTATCGCAAGGTTCGCCTCTTCGAACACGGGGGCTATCTCAAACTGGTTCGGAGCCACCTCGTTATGGCGCGTCTTGACTGGGATCGCTAGCTTATAGCACTCATATTCCAGGTCCTTCATGAATTCTATGACCCTTCCTGGAATCGCCCCGAAGTAATGGTCCTCCAACTGCTGGTTCTTTGCGCTGACGTGTCCAAGCAATGTCCTGTCGGCAAGTATCAGGTCGGGACGCTGAGAGTACACCTCGCTATCGATCAGGAAGTACTCCTGCTCGCATCCAAGGTAGGATAGGACCCTTGCATCCTTGATGTCAAAGTACTCCAAAACATCTGCAGCAGCAGAGGATATTGCATATATCGACTTTAGCAGGGGGGTCTTGTAGTCCAATGACTCTCCTGTGTATGATATGAACACCGTCGGTATGCAAAGGCAATCTCCCATGATGAATGCAGGAGATGATGGGTCCCATGCGGTATACCCTCTTGCCTCGAACGTGTTCCTCAACCCTCCGTTAGGGAATGAGGAGGCATCCGGCTCCTGCTGGCAAAGTATCTCGCCCTCGAAGTTCTCCAGGATGCCTTGCTTGTGCGGCTCGGCAAAGGAGTCGTGCTTCTCTGCTGTGCCTCCGGTCAAAGGCTGGAACCAGTGGGTGTAATGGGTGGCCCCCATGTCCATGGCCCATCTCTTCATGCCTGCGGCCACATGCCTTGCTACAGTCTTGTCCAATGTGACGCCTTGCTCGATGGACTCGTACACGGTCCTTCTGGTCTCTGGGGACAGGTACTTTCTCATGGTCGCCCTGTTGAATACGTTGCATCCAAAATAATCCGACGTCGCCTGCGCCGGGGGACTCACCGCCACCGGCCTTCTCCCATAGGCTATCTCCACTGCTCTGAACCGACTGTTGCTCATAATGGTACACTACCATTCCCCATTAATATACTTTTTCTAGAAATGAAATTAAAATGATTGTAAAAATTTCTGAATATTAGATAAACATCTAAAAAATATGAATAATATAGACATTTGACTACTCAATTTTATTATTTATGTATAAACGTTGAAAGAGAAAAAGATATCCTGCACATATATCATTCAAATATGGGACGCTCCAATCTGCCTTCAAGGGATGAGGGGGAATTGGTTTGATGAAGGATGCCTTTGCCTATGCTCAATCCTTGTCCCTCCTCTCGGAGTCAACCTCCTTCACAGGCTTGACATCATTCAGGTCATACGATGCGTCCACCTGGTACTCCTCCCCCTTTACCATGTAATATGGTATTGCCAGTATGGCTATTATGAGGTAGACAATTACCATCGCTATTGCTATGCCCGCCACCACTATCGCCAATGTGAGCACCAGACTTTCAAACAAGTCTGGGCACATGATGAAAGCAACGGCTATTGCAATCAATGCGACTGCCAGGACCACGAGAAGCAACGTCATGAGCAATGCCGATTTTCCCGTCCCCCTACGCTCCGTCCTTCCTGCATATGCCATTCAATCACCTGCTGGGCAGATACGGTATCAACGACATTGCCAACTCGCCGACCGTCATGGATTGTATCACTATCTTCCCTGGCCCCGTCAGAGTGGTCACGAACAGCCCCTCGCCACCGAACAGCGCGGTCTTGGCTCCGCCAACGGAGGTTATGTCATATGACACCGTACTCTCCCATGCGACTGCATTGGCTGTGGAGACCTTGTACTGCTCCCCAGGCCTTAGGTCCACGATGTTGAAATCCCCACATGCTGCAACGAACGCTATCCCACTGCCTGTAAGCTCCTGCAGTATCAATCCCTCGCCACCGAAGAATGCGCTGCCGAGCTTCTTCTGGAATGTCATGTTCAGGTTCACACCTGTCTCTGACCCCAGATACCCTGTCTTTTGAACCACCCAGCTGCCCTTGCCTATGTCAAGATCTATTATCTTTCCTGGAACAGACCCTCCCAGGCCAACTATGCCGGACCCTCCCTTCGATACGTATTCCACGAGGAACATAGATGCACCGGTCAAGGACCTGCCTAGGCCCTTCAAGAGGCCTCCCTGCAGCTTCGCCTCCATGACCATGTTCCCGGTCATGTAGGCCATTGCACCTGAGATCGATTGAAAGACCTCGTCCTGCGCCAGTTGAACGTTCACGAATTGGAGGTTGTCCCCCGTTATTGTGTATTTCATACTAAACAATCGACTAGCTATGCTTTCTACCTTTGCATCGAATGACGCCGTATGGCAGATGTGGAAGGTTCAATTGCCTTCATATGTCACTATGGACTCCACATCATAGCCCTTCAGCTTGTCCCTTCCATTCAAGCCTGCAAGCTCTATGACGAAGCATATCTTGACGACCTCTCCCCCTAGTCTCTCAATCATCTTCACTATCGCCTCCGTGGTGCCCCCTGTCGCGATCAGATCATCGACGATAGCGACCCTTTGCCCCTTCCTTATGCTGTCCACATGCATCTCCAAAATGTCATTGCCGTACTCCAATGCATATTCCTCCGATATTGTCTCCCTTGGCAGCTTTCCACGCTTCCTCACCAGGATCAACCCCTTTTCCATGTTGTATGCAACAGGGGCCCCAAAGACGAACCCTCTAGACTCGGAGCCGACTATCAGATCCACTTCAACGTCGTCAAGCATCCTGATAAGCCCGTCCACTGCCAATTTGAAGCCCTCTGGGCTTTGCACCACGGTGGTGATGTCCCTAAATATTATGCCTTCCTTCGGATGGTTCGGTATCGCTGTGATAAAGTCATTCAACTCTGACATGGTTCAAACCAATCAATAAGACCGTATTTAAACCTACATGTTGTGTGCTAGGGCATATGCTTCGGTACCCACACGGAGAATTTTTAAGTTAAATCGTTCAATTTCATGTTTGAAACGCCCAAATTATATATTTTTGAAAGCTCATACATCCCATAATGACAGAAATCACGTTGACTGTTGAAGGAATGAGCTGCGGAATGTGCTCTGCTAAAGTTGAGAACGCGTTGAAGGCTGTGAATGGTGTGACGTCTGTCAATGTCGATTTGAAAAGGGGAATCGCAAAGGTATCATATGATGGCGCCACCAAGGACGAGGATCTGACGATGGCCGTCATAGATGCAGGGTTCAAGGCAAAGGTGAAGCGCGGACTGTTCAAATGAGTTCTGAGAAGGCCACCTTCAAGACCGACGGGATGTCCTGTGCGGCCTGCTCTGCCAGAATTGAGAAGGCGCTTACGAGGACGGATGGGATCGAAGAGGTCAATGCGAACTTCTCGAGCAACATAGTCTATGTGACATATGATTCGAACGTCATCACCAGGGATGGGATCGCCCAGACCATTGTAAAGTCAGGATATGACGTTCTTGAGGACGATCCAGAGGAGATCGCTGAAAGGGAGAGGACCAATTCCCAGAGGCTAAAGAGAAGCATCCTCATATCGGCGCTGTTCACGATACCTCTCATGGTGTTCGCAATGGGCCCTATGATTGGGTTGGACATGCCGTTACATGATGAGCCTAGGGCATATTCCACCATACAGCTCCTGCTTTGCATACCTGTGATGGTGACATGCAGGAGATTTTACGCCAAAGGCATTCCCGCACTGATCGCAAGAAGCCCGACCATGGACACCTTGATCGCATTGGGAACGCTTGCCGCCATGGCATACAGCCTATTCAGCATGTATCAGATATTCTTTGATGAGACGGCGCATCATGCGGTTCACAACCTGTACTTCGACTCTGCCGCCACGATACTCACCCTGGTATCCGTTGGGAAGTATGTCGAGTCCAAGTCCAAGGTCAGGACGAACGATGCCGTCAAAGGGCTGATCAACCTGATGCCGTCGTTTGCAACCGTCATAAGGGACGGTGTAGAAACGAAGATCCAGGTTGAGGACATAGCCGTCGGCGATCACATATTGGTCAGACCTGGCGAGAGCATATCCGCAGATGGGACGATCCTGTCTGGGGCATCGTCCATAGATGAGTCCATGCTGACCGGGGAGAGCATGCCGATACCCAAGGACGTTGGGAGCCATGTCTACAGTGGCACGGTCAACCTCAACGGCAGCCTGACGTTCAGGGCCGAGAGGGTTGGCAACGAGACCACATTGCATCAGATCGTTAAGATGGTTCAGGACGCCCAAGGGACCAAGGCGCCTGTCGCAAGGATAGCCGACAGGGTTGCGGCGGTGTTCGTGCCGTGCATAATCCTCATTGCCATCGCCTCTGGAACGATCTGGTTCCTGTTGGAGGGGGACGTGCAGTTCTCCATCCTCACCTTGATATCGGTCTTAGTCATATCATGCCCTTGTGCATTGGGTCTCGCCACCCCTCTTGCTATAACCGTTGGGACGGGAAAGGCTGCCGAGCACGGCATCCTATTCAAGAATGCCGCCGCCTTGGAGAGATCTGGAACCATAACCACGGTGGTCCTGGACAAGACGGGAACCATAACGCAAGGACGGCCAGAGGTCTCCAGGGTGGTGACTGATATGCCGGAGGCGGAGGTCCTTGCAATGGCCTCTGCCGCCGAAAGGCGATCCGAACATCCACTTGCCAAGGCGATCATAAGGCATTCTGAGGCCATTGGAGGCAGAAGTCTTGTGGGGGTTGACTTCGAATACGAGGTTGGGAACGGAATAGGCTGCACCGTCGAAGGGCAAAGGGTGCTGGTTGGGAATGACAGGCTAATGACCTTGAATGGGATAGATCCCCCCATACATGACTACGGCCAGGAGGGAATGACCTGCGTCAATGTAGCCATCGATGGCGTGATAAGAGGCCTAATTCTCATCTCTGACCCTATTAAACCCACCGCATCGTCGGCTGTTGACAGCCTTGGCCTCCTAGGCATCAGGACACTTATGGTCACGGGCGATTCGGAAGGCGTCGCAAGGACCATCGCAGCCATGGCAGGCATAGGCGAGATCCACTCACAGGCCCTTCCTGAGGACAAGGTCAGGGATGTCAAAAGGCTTCAATCGCTTGGGGAGGATGTCGCCATGGTTGGAGATGGCATCAATGACGCTCCAGCGCTCACACAGGCGGACATCGGCATTGCAATGGGGTCTGGGACGGACATAGCGACTAGCTCTGCCGACGTCGTGCTCATGAATGACGATGTCAGGGCCATACCTGCAACGATGGAGATCGGCAGGGCCACCATGAGGAACATAAGGCAAAACCTGTTCCTCGCATTCTGCTATAATGCAATCTGCATCCCGATAGCCGCCGGACTTCCTCATATGTTCGACATCACGATCGGGGAGCTGCCCATGCTCGCCGCGCTCGCGATGTCGCTGTCATCGATATCCGTGGTATCGAACGCACTTAGATTGAAAGGGTTCAAACCGATTTCGCTCATAGATGCCCATACTATGAAGGATTGATGAGCACATGTCACAACAAACTAGATATGCAATACCGAAACATCAATATCTTACGACTGGATTGCAATGAAAAGGTGATTGAAATGTCTAGACCGACGAATAAGGATGACCTTCTATCCGCATCGGATGTGGAGTTCTCAAAGCTATGGGAATTGGTGGACTCAATGAGCGAGGAGCAACAGAATGCGATGTTCTCGTTTGAGGATCGAGACCGGAACATTCGAGATGTGTTGACACACCTCCATGAATGGCACAACATGGTCATAGAGTGGCATAGGGTGGGGGTTCTCGAAAAAGGAGTCCCAAACGTGCCTGGAATAGGATACACATGGAAGACCTTGCCCCTCTTGAACCAAGAGATATGGAGGATGTATCAGGACACCCCATTGAATGAGGCGAAGGGCCTTTTGAATGAAAGCCATGATGCCGTGACGGACCTGATCATGTCCCACTCCAACGATGATCTGTTCTCCAGGAAGGTCTACGAGTGGACGAAGTCGACGACCCTAGGGGCATACTTCATCGGTTGCACGTCAAGCCATTACGACTGGGCGATTAAAAAGATCAAGATGCACAGGAAATCGTTCAAATGACCTTCGACCATAATGAAACAAGGCTCATTTCGACTCTTCCAAGAGCCTTTTGTACTGCAGCCGTTCAATGTTCGATATGACATCGTCCATCAATGCCAGGAATTCCACACCAGTGTACTCCAGTTCCACCACATCATCCGTCAATCCCATCTTTTTTAGGCTGAAGTAGTCCAGGTTCCTTCCTCCGCCCCAGAAAAGGTATGGGCTGTATACAATGACCTTGTCGCAATTCACCGATGCGACCACGTCACAGATCCCATTCCTTGATGTGACGAACCCTCCCGCATGCTCCAGATATGCCTTCATCTTGGAATATGGCACCTTCAGTGCAGTGGTGCCGGATATCGGAGCCTCATCTCCGATGCAGTAGGTGCAAACGGTGTATCCCCTCCAAATGATGTTGGCACAGAACTCTATCCAAAACCAAAATGGAAGCGGGCTCGGTGTGAACACAAATGGGAAGATGACCACTGTCTTCCCTGGCTTAAGGGAGTTCTTCTTGAAGAACTTCGCTACCTCTTCCTTGCATTCCTCGAACTTTGGGGACTCACGCTCGATATCAGGTCCGAACACCCCATATGTGAACATATCCAGATAGTGATAGTTGTTGTAGTTCCGTAGCCTGTCCGAAATCCCAGGGGGAAAATCTGGAGGCGAGGAATGCAGCATCATAAGCTTGATCCGATCGAATCCAAGGAACGTTCCCAGGGACACCAGCTCGTCCATCTCCTCTTGCGATATCTCCATCACGTTCCTCAGGTCGAAGAGGTCGCCCATGGTGTCATTCAATCTCCCCACGGTGCAAAGCCTATAGTCCTTGATCCCATTCTTGGCCATGTAGCTGTTTAGGAATGCGGCTGCGAAGAATGCATCCCCTATCCCCTCATATGGAACGAGGAATAGCCATCCTTCGCCATCCATGTCCTCACGCAGCTCGTTTAGAAGCCCTATCCTCTGTTCAAATACAAGGTCCCACGGCTCTCCAGAGGGGGATGTTTCAAAATCCATTTCCAACTCTGGGCCTTCCTCCTCCATGACATTGCCTTTCCTGCTCATTGTACGCAACTCATAAATTTTGCAATGTCGCTGTTGTTCCCTTCATACTCTGGCCTATGGACTATCGGCCTATATGGAATTATCCAATAGACCCCTACGGCAATGAGCATTTCCTTGGTTATCCCCTTCGCGTTCAGGAGGCGATATGCCGTCCTGCCTTCCGGCTTGGACAACGAGACGAAGAACATCCCCTTCACAGGGTTCAAGTTATACATGTTCAACATGTCATCCATGTCGCTTCGTGATATCTTCACCGTATTCTCCACCTTTCTTGCGAAGACCTTTGCGGAATAGTACACCAAATCGTTGCATGTTACTATGAGCGCACCTCTTTTCAAGGACCTTACCAAAAACTGATCAAGATACAAAAGGCCATAGTAGTTGCAAAGGTCATCATCCTCTGGAAACACCACCATCAGAATGTCATCCTCATTGGCCTTGGACAGATGCGTGGCCCTCAGATTGTCATAGAACATCCTACCGGCCTTCGCTGATTTGAAATTCTCCTTGTAAACCTCATGCAAGTCCTCAATAGTCATGAATCCAGTTGATTGTTATGCTGAACAGCATAATATATTTTTCTAGCTGTTCCGTCTTGCCTCGCCTTCATTCCATGTCCATCGGGATATGCACATCGCATGCCATCTCATCATCTGGAAAATGGGGCCATGCTTGAAAAAGGTAGATGAAAATGGTTTCCTTCAATTCAACTGCTCTGAACAATAGGGGCAGAACCTGGGCGTCTTTGGAAGCCCGGCCAGACCCTCTCCACAATATGGGCAGTTGTTGAACTTGCCAGATGCCGCGGCAGCCGGGGGCGCTGCGACTTGCTGAGTGGCGTTCGGCGTCGGGGCAGGCTTCCCGCACTCCGCACAGAACTTATACGGATAGGAGTTCATCCCTCCGCAGAATGGGCAAAGCACCTTTGGCGCCTGGCCTTGCTGCACCCCTTGCACAGGCTGTTGGTTCAACTGCTGGTACATCTGTGGAAACAGAAGCATCCCTGTGCCCATCGCGGCACCTCCCTGTGAATCGCCGATCGCATCGGCCATGCGCTCCATAACCTCGTACCTCTTGAAGGACTCTCCGTTCTTGCTGCTGAACTGAAGGTAGTTGAACACCTTCTCACGGTCCTCCTCGGTGGTGGTAGCCTCGTTTATCTTGAGGGAGAGCAACTCTATGCCCCTCTGTCTGAAGTACTCCTCTATGAGTATCTTCGTGCTTGTGGAGGCCTTCTCCAGGTTGCTCATGACGTCCATGTAATACTGGTTGTTCATCTGCTGGATGATCTGCTCGTTGATGAAGCTCTTCATAAACGAGTTCACATCCCCCGTGGAGTATGCCGATAGGCCACCGAGGACCTGTGTGAAGAACACGGCGACGTCATTCACCCTGAACTGGAAGTCGCCGTTGGCCATCAATGTGATCGGCACCTCATAGTCCGGTGCCGCCTTTATCATGCTCCTGATGCCCCACTTGCCGTTGAACATCTTCAACGAAATGAACACCACCCATACCTTGAATGGCGTCTCCTTGTATCCAAGCGCCAGATTGTACAGCTTGGTGAGCCAAGGCACGTTCGCCGAGGTGACCACATGCCTTCCTGGCTCGAGGACCCCTTCCAGCTTCCCATCCCTTATGAACAGTGCGACGGCGTGCTCTGG